>ERZ1026878.1862-NODE-1862-length-11511-cov-9.593663_pt1 | contig 11511 bp, 10 predicted proteins | sample MGYA00380169_ERZ1026878 | MGnify/ENA primary metagenome ERZ1026878 (study PRJEB33269, sample SAMEA4719805) | human gut metagenome | biome: human-associated habitat; feature: organic feature; material: feces | place: Cameroon | collected 2013-10 ...
GCGTCAGATGTGTATAAGAGACAGTTTTCCATCTAAAATTCCACTTTTTCACCTACTTCTAATCTATCCTTTAACTCCTGCAAACTATCCTCTATTTTATCAACATCTATAAAATATAAATTTACTGTAGTTCCGTCTCCACTTTCAAACCTGATAGGCTTATGATTTCTCATTTCATCATTTACCGGATATAAAAGCCATATCTCAGAAGTATCATATTTCTTGGAATAAGCATACATCTGATACATATCTGCTTGTGAAATACCATAATTGTTTTTTTCATTATTAACCAAGCTTTTCCATTTAGTATCTAAAACCACTATGCGTTCGCCTTTCTTAATGACAATATCTGGTCTAATGGCAAATTGATGCCTTGGTTCCAAGAAAAGATAATATCCCCTATCCTGACATGATACAGTCCAACCTTCTGGGCTCATTACTTTCTTAATTTGTTGTGCCACATAACTCTCATATATTGATTCCATCGGGAATAACAATGCTCTTGATGTTGTACTTCCTGAAAATGTTGTAAAACTTTTATTCATTAAAAACACTTTCGACCACTGCATTAGCACTTCGTATTCCTTCGTATTTCTGTTAATTACAACCTGTGAGAAATCCTTTGTATAATTGACTGAAGCAGCGACCATTTCAAATGCTGTTAGTAACTGTCTGATTTCTTTTGAATTTTCTGCACTTGTTGTCAATTTCTGCAACTTTAAGAGGGTAGCCTTTATTAGACGGTTTTCTGCACGATTTGGATGAAATTCTTCATAGGAAACGTAAAAATGCTCCTTATGCGCTAAATTCACTCTCACATTCTCGCTTACAAGTAGTTTCCCCTTATAGTAATGCAAGTTATCTTCCTGCTCAACATAATTTGACTTTATCCCCCGCTTTACCAGTTGTCTTACTTCCTGTAGATACATATTGATGAATAATTCATACAAATTCATCTGAGCTACATTTAAAGAAGAAGCATTGAACACTTTACTAGGAAAATTCTTCATACTGCAAAGCATTTTAAGAAATACTCTCTTCGTTTTCACATTTTCTTCGTCTTCCTCTCCAAAAGCTATCTTAGGAAGCACTTGAATTTGAAAACCATTCTTAAGCTGAATTAACCCAACGTAATTTTTTATAGTAATGACTTCTCCAACATTACGCCTGTAACCAATTTTCATAAAATCAAGTGCATCTGCACTATCCGCATCTCCAGTAAATTTATGGATAAACGCTACCAGATTATCAAACTCCTTCTGATTCAAATACTTGTATTTTTCATCATCTTTATAATCCTCATTACAAATAATAGTGTCAAATTCTTTCACTTCAAATGGTTTATCCACGTTATCACCACACTTTACAAAATTTCTTTATAACTATTAATAATTTCAAATGCTTTAGAATTGATTGAATATTTCTTTTCTGGAAGATCAATAACATCTTCTACATTTCCTTTAAAAATATTCTTTGCTACAACTTTTTCATCAATAATAAATTTCAAGCTGTCATCGCTCTTCGCATTATCTCCAAGGACAAGCTGTATCTTTTGATAATCTTCATAGAAATATTCCTGTAATAATGGAATTACAGACTTTTCAAAAATAGACTGTAACTTTTCAAGTGTTGCATCATCTTTAAGGTCAGTAAAGAAAGCGTGTCCAATAGTGTGCTCCCTGTCATATAAGTACTCGATTCTTTCATTAATTTTATCAAGCATTGCTGCCACATCTAAATCCTCTACCTTATCTGCATGAATTTTTCTAAGTACATCAGAGTCCGGCATCATCTCAACAAATTGAAATCTTCTCCGAAGAGCTGTATCCATCAACGCAATCGATCTATCGGCTGTATTCATTGTTCCTAAAATATATACATTAGATGGCACACTAAATTCATCACCCGAATACGGCAGTATAGCTGATGCTGCTTCATACATCCCCGCTCTTTTTGTACTTTCAATTAATGTAATCAATTCACCAAATATTTTTGATATATTTCCTCTATTAATTTCATCAATAATAAATACATATGGCTCTGTATTTTCTTCAATTACTGTACTTTCTATACCCGTACTTGTACGAGTAATACTTTTCGCATTGTCACAAAACTTCTTAAACACTCCCGGTTCTATTGTATAGCCAATGTCCTGCTTATTTTCATCAATAATCGGTTTAATTCCCTCTATAAATTCTTCATATCCATATGACTGATGAAATGTAGTAAATGCTATTCTTCCTGCCTTCTTCAATTCTTTATATCTTGTCATAACTGCATCGTAATCTGTGAGTTCATCCACTGACTTCCCATCGCAGATTGCAACAGCGTATATAACAGAATTATATGTCTTACCTGTTCCAGGAGGACCATATAATATTAAATTCTTGTCAAACTGTTTATCTACTTCTTTCATTTCCTGAAACACCCCTCTTTCCTCTAACATTTTAATAGCTTCCATCAAAGGCTCTCTTATCTTATAACTAAATACCCCCTCGTCACTGTCTTCCATGGCTCTCCCATAGAATAGCACCGACCAATACTGATTTTTACCGGACTCCCTTATGTATAATGGACATTGCGTTTCCTTATACACTGCCCTAGCTACATTGATTGCATTCGTATTATAATGTGCTGCGCTATTTCCATATTTATTTGCTATCTGCTTGCAGCTTCCTGTTCCACCCATTATGTACAAATAATAAAGAGTATCTAACCATACACGTTTTACAATATTCTCATTGTCAAGAATTCTTTCATATTCTTCTGCTGTAATCCCAGGATTATATTCATTAAGACTTGGATAATAATCAGTTGCTCCTAAATAGTCAATATTAGTGTGTTGTCTTGCTTTTCCAATCTCCCACGCCGTAATATCAAATATCCTATAATTTTTAACATTAAAATATTTGTCACGAAATGCCTTAACAATTCTTACATTTTTGACATATGTACATAGTTCTGTTTTACGTTTAATATCAATATTGAAATACACATAAATATTGTCAAATCCCATATTACTATTAAAAATAGGAAAAGTCATAGGTTTCAAACAATGAAGTACCATAGATGCTGATGCAGCTCGCATTCCGTGAAAACCCTCATTTAATGTCCGTTCACATCTATTAAATATTTCCTCATCATTAGAAAGGTTCTTAATATCAATACACATTTGAATAAAGTCTTTTGGTGAGTGTTCGTCTGTTTTATTTTCAAATGTATAAAATCCCGTTCCGAACATACCAAAGTTAGCATCGTTCTCCTTATTATTGGCATATTCTCCACGTTTTGCCCTCTCTCCAAGTTCATCCAACAAGTTTTTCAATCTGTTTTTTTCGCTATCAGGAAGGTGACTAGCATCTATTGTTTTCTTTTTTGCATCAAATCCATGTTTCCAAGTTCCCACGCACATAAGATATACTAAATTCAAATCCCTATAATCACATACATATAAATCTCCCATTATTTCATATGAATTTATAACCTCTCTAATTAATTCATATGTTGCATCGTGAGTATCTGGTTCCATTTCATCTGCGTGAAGCAATTTCTGAACAATATCTAAATACTCTTTTAATTCCGATAATACTCTCACTGGCCCAAATGGCGATTTAAAACTATGTTGTTCTAATCTACTCTTTTCAAACAATCCTGTTGAAAATTCTTCAATCATTTCCAGCTCCATATATCGCCCATTTGAGCCATCAAATTCATCTGACTTATTAAATTTACTATCATCTATAGTTGGTACTGCTTTATTGACAGCATTTACTTTACATTTAACTTTTATAGTGCGAACAGTATTTGAAACGTATATGTAAACAATATCTCCTACAACAATATTGGCACTTTGTGTCCAATCTATTGAACCTAACTCCTGAAAGGCTCCAATAACATCATATTTATCTGGATTACACGCAATAATCCATTCCGTATTATTTTCATTGTCTTCTTTTGGGTTAGCCAAACATATCACCTCAATTCAAAAAAAATATACAAACTCTTGATTTTTATTTTATCATATTTGTGCAGGGTTTACATCTACATTCTTTAAACTATAAACTTCTTTACCAACCTCTACATAACAAAAAACCGCCAGCAAAAATGTCATTTCCAACATTTCCACCAGCGGTTTTTATAATTTTAATTTACTCGATTACCCTGCAATTAATTCTGCTTATGAATAATCTTCTTAGGACACTTCTCAGCACACTTGCCACAGCCAACACACTTAGACTGGTCGATGTGTGCGATATTGTTCTCTACAGTGATAGCACCATACTCGCACTGCTTTGTACATAACATACAGCCGATACATCCAACTGAACATACCTGCATAACATCTTTACCCTTATTCTGTGAAGAACAGTTGACTGCATAAGATGCCTTGTATGGAATAAGTTCGATAAGGTGTCTTGGACATGTAGCAACACATTTGCCACAAGCCTTACACTTTTCCTTATCTACTACAGCTACACCGTTAACTACGTGAATAGCATCGAAAGGACAAGCTTTAACGCATGAGCCATAACCCATACATCCGTATGTACATCCCTTAGGACCACCATTAGGTGCTATGTTCATCATAGTACAATCCTGTACACCAGAATATACATAGTTATTCTTAGCCTTATCACAGTCTCCGCCACACTTAACGAATGCTGTCATACGCTCCTGGCTTCCTGCCTCAGCACCCATAATAGCTGCTATCTTTGCTGCTACCGGAGCACCACCAACTGGACATGCACCACAATCAGCTTCACCTGCTGCGATAGCCTTTGCAAGTGCATCACAACCTGCGTATCCACAACCACCACAGTTGTTACCTGGAAGCTCTGCTCTTACATCTATTTCCTTCTGGTCAACCTCAACTGCAAACTTCTTTCCCATAAATCCAAGGAAGAGTCCAAGAAGAAGACCTGTTACACCTACGGCACAAGCCGCAATAATAATACCTGTCATTATTCAATATCCTCCTTAGATTATTCCTGAAAATCCGAAAAATGCAATTGACATAAGTCCTGCTGTTAAAAGAACGATAGGCATTCCCTTAAAACTTTCTGGAACATCATTGTCCTCTGTACGCTCACGTACACCAGCCATTATTACGATAGCTATTGTAAAACCAACAGCTGTACCAAGACCACTTACAAATGATTCGATTAAGTTGTATGAATTCTGTACATTTGTTAAAGCAATACCAAGTACGGCACAGTTAGTTGTGATAAGTGGAAGGTATACACCAAGTGCCTCATATAAAGGTGGCATACACTTCTTAAGTACCATTTCAACAAACTGAACTAATGTTGCTATTACAAGAATGAATACTACAGTATTCAGGTATGTAAGGTTAAGTGGTGTTAATATAAAATCATATATAAGACTGCATATGATTGATGATATAGAGATAACACCGATAACAGCGCCACCCATTCCGGCAGCTGTGTTTATTTTCTTTGATACACCAAGGAAAGGACACAGACCTAAGAACTGGCTTAATACAACGTTGTTAACAAGCGCTGTGCTTATAGCAATAACTAATAAATTCATCTTTTACTCTCCTCCCTTAGTTCTCTTTTTCTTCATCTGAAACATAGTCTGGAACCTCAGCAGGCTTCATTCCATGCTTTCTCTTTACTCTGTTCATAACAGCTACACACATAGCAAGTACGAAGAATGCACCAGGTGCAAGGATAAATATACTAGCTGGTGTATAACCAAAGTTAGAAAGATCTACAAGTGCTGAACTACCTGTTGAAAGGATTGTTCCGCCACCAAGTAACTCTCTGATTGCACCAAGGATTGTGATAGCACATGTGAAACCAAGTCCCATTCCGATACCATCAAACATTGATGGAAGTGCTGGGTTCTTAGAAGCATATGACTCTGCACGTCCTAAGATAATACAGTTAACAACGATAAGTGGTATATAGATACCAAGTGCATCATATATAGATGGCACAAAGCCCTGTAATAAGAACTGTATTATTGTAACAAATGATGCAACGATCACGATATAAGCTGGCATTCTTACGCTGTCTGGAATAACCTTTCTAAGTAATGAAATGAAAAGGTTAGAAAGCATAAGAACTGCTGTTGTAGAAAGTCCCATTCCGATACCATTGATTGCTGATGTAGTAACCGCAAGTGTAGGACACATACCAAGTGTTAAAACCAGAGTAGGATTCTCTTTGATAATACCATTATAAAGTCTTTCAACACATTTATTCAACTGAAACACCTCCTACTGTCTTAACATTAGCCTTAGCAAGGTCTGCATATACAGCTAATGCTGCATTAACACCCTTTGTTATAGCCTTAGATGTAACTGTAGAACCACCGATTGCATCAATAGAGCTGTCTGATGATGAACCTGTTCCATCTGTTACTACCTTATATTCTGAAGTCTTAGTTCCGTTAAACTGTGCTAAGAATGAAGGATCCTGCTTAGCTCTCATACCAAGACCTGCTGTTTCACTTATTGTAAGAATAGATGTTCCAAGATATGTTCCATCTGTTGAAAGTCCAACAGAGAACTTGATATCTCCGCCGTAACCATCATGTGCAACAACTGTTACTACGAAACCTATAATCTTACCATTCTTAATACCAGCAACTACCTCTGATACATCATCCTTAGAGAAATCTGTTGCAGAAGCTGAAAGTACTGCCTTAGCTGTTTCTGCTACCTTATCAGAAGCATAACTTCCATCAAGTGCTTCAAACTTATCAGCATCAGCAATAACCTCCTGGTAAGCCTTCTGCTTAGCCTTCTCGTTCTGCTGTGCGATAGGGTCTTTAGTTACATTATATACAAGACCAAGAAGGATACCTGCAACAAGTGTAATTGCGAATAATATACATGCGTCTTTTATTATATTCTTCATCTTATGCAGCCTCCTTTGCCTTTTTTTCCGGCTTTTTCTTGCCAAATGACTTAGGTACTGTAACTCTTTCGATAAGAGGTACTAAGAGGTTACAGAAGATGATTGCGTATGAAACGCCTTCTGCTGAACCACCGAACATTCTGAATATGAATGTAAGTAAACCTAAGCAGACACCGAATACTAACTTACCATTAGGTGTGATAGGTGATGTAACATAATCAGTTGCCATAAAGAAAGCACCAAGAATAAGACCACCACCACAGATTTCCTGTAACATATACATAGCATCAAACTGATGTCCTGGTGCGAAAAGGAATATAAGCACTGCAAATGTTCCAATGTAAGAAAGTGGAATTCTTAAAGAAATAATCTTTCTTACAACAAGATATATAGCACCGATAAGAAGACATATAACTGATGTCTCACCGATAACACCGCTTGTCTTACCAATAAACATAGTAAGAAGTGTAGGGGCTGTCTGTCCTACAACCTCTGAACCTGGCTTTAATATAGCAAGAGGTGTAGCTCCAGAATATGCATCACATACGAAGTTAGTCATTGGACCTGTATATGCAATAAGAAGGAAACATCTTGCTGCAAGTGCAGGGTTCATAAAGTTCTGACCAATTCCGCCAAACAACTGCTTAACAATAATAATTGCAAATACACAGCCAACAATCTCAAAACCAATGTTGAGAGTTGATGGAATGTTAAGTGCAATAAGAAGACCTGTAACAGCGGCACTAAGGTCCATAACTGTTATCTTCTTATGCATAAAATACTCATATACTGCTTCAGAAGCCATACACACTGCAATACCAACTATGATACGAATAAGTGCCTGGACTCCGAAGTTATAAATACCAAATATACTAGCAGGGGCTAACGCTATAAGCACGTCTCTCATAATAGTCTGAGTAGTATCCTTGCTACGTACATGTGGATTAGTTGATACGTTAAAAATCTCGCTCACTTTTAATCCTCCCTTATTTCTTTCTTCTGTTAGCCAGAACGATACTTCTCATAGCCTTAATCTGCTGTGTTAATGGTCTCTTAGCTGGACAGACATATGAACAGCTTCCGCACATTACACACTCCATACCATCAAACTTAACGAAACCAGCTTCATCGTTCTTAGCTGCAAATGAAGCAAGCTTAGCTGGAAGTAAATGACTTGGACATCCTTCACCACATCTTCCACAACGGATACATGCTGTCTCTTCAAGCTTAGATACAACATCATTCTGGAATACAAGAAGTGATGAGCTTCCCTTTATAACTGGTACATCGAGACTGTACATAGCAAATCCCATCATAGGACCACCTGATATGTACTTCTCTGGTTCGCCAACTACACCGCCGACTGCTTCAAGAAGCTGTCTGTAGTTCATACCAAGCCATACATAGAAGTTGCCTGGTTCTTTAACACCATCACCTGTAACAGTAACGATTCTCTTAGTAAGTGGCTTTCCTTCAATAACAGCCATATATATGCTGTATATTGTATCTACGTTATGTACGATACATCCTGCATCTGCTGGAAGCATAGTTGAGTTGATGCTTCTGCCTGTTGTAGCATAGATAAGACTACGCTCACCACCCTGAGGATACTTGGTCTTTAAAACCTTAACCTCGATATCTGGCTCAGAGGCAACTGCTGCCTGCATAACTTTGATAGCTTCAGGCTTATTATCCTCAATACCAATAATACCCTTAGCGTGATCAAAAATGCTTAATGCAACCTTTAAGCCAAGTACAATCTTGTCTGACTCTTCAAGAAGTCTTCTGTAATCGGATGTAAGGTATGGTTCACATTCAGCACCATTTACTATAATATAATCAATTCCTTCTGGATTCTTAGGGCTTAACTTTACATTAGTAGGGAAGCCTGCACCACCCATACCTACTACACCTGCATCCTTAATTCTTTGTAATACTTCCTCTTTAGAAAGCTCCTCTAACTTCTTAGGAGTATACTCAACTTCCTTAAATTCTCCATCATTCTCAATGATGATTGAATTGCACTTTCCACCTGTGGCAAGCGTTCTTGGCTCTATAGCCTTAACTGTACCAGAAACAGATGAATGGATATTAGCTGATACGAATCCACCAGCCTCAGCAATCAACTGTCCAGCAAGGACGTAATCACCTTTGGCAACTACTGGAACTGCCGGCGCACCGATGTGCTGTGAAAGTGGGAAAACCATCTCTCCTACAGCAGGGAACAACTCTTTTATAGGCTTATCCTTTGATAATTCCTTGCCATCATATGGATGTATTCCACCTTTAAATGTACACTTTCCCATGACATATTTCTCCTTATAAAATAATATATGTTATCATCCAAAGCAATGCAAAAACAGATAGACAACCATAAAACCCAAGCTTTATGATTTTGTATCTGATTTATAATAATTATGAACGATAATTAATATATTAATATAATATATCATTTATCATTAAAAATCTACTTTTTTTTGTGTATATATTCGTATATAATAAACAAAAACTGACATTTTTTTAACGTATACTTTTTGTAATCAAAGGATTTATAATTAATGAAGACTATAACTAAAACATTTAATCTAAGCGATATACACCACAACGACAGCAATACTAATAATGCTGCTGATAATTTCATCAATAATTCTCTCTGCAGCGAGCATACAATATTTTTTGATATTGAAACAACCGGCTTTTCTCACAAGACAAGCTTCTGTTATTTAATCGGCACTGCTTATATAAAGAATTCCATACTTACCATAATACAGTGGCTTGCCCAGTCCAAGGCTGACGAAGTGCAGGTAATAGCAAGCTTTCTTAATACTGCCGCTTCATTTGATACACTGGTACATTTTAACGGAGATAATTTTGACATTCCATTTATTAAAGACAGAGCTGCACACCTTAACATTCCGTACACACTTGATAAGCTCTTAAGCTATGATTTATACAAATGTGTACGCCCATTAAAGGCATTACTAAAGCTTGAAAGCTGTAACCAGAAGTCTGTTGAGCAATTCCTTAACATAAGCCGTGATGATGAATTCTCTGGCGGCGAGCTTATCAAGGTATACAACGACTATGTTAAGACTGGCGAAGCTTCTTACGAAGAACTGCTTCTGCTTCATAATTATGATGATGTATACGGACTTATCCAGCTTTCATCTATAACTGCCTACAATGCTGTATTAGAAGAAAATGTAACCTATACCGGATATTCTGTTGAATATTCCGATAATACTAATAAAAATGGAGATTTAATAATTAACTATACCCTGCCCTGTGCAGTTCCCATACCCGTTATTCATCTTGATAATAATGGATATGCCATAAGAATCAATGGCAATACTATGAAAATCAAACTGCCATTAATAACTGATAATCTCAGATTATATTATAGTGATTATAAGAATTACTACTATCTTCCATACGAAGATACTGCCATTCACAAAAGTGTAGCTGCTTATGTTGATGCTGAATGTAAAGTGAAAGCAACCAGAGAAACAGCATACACTAAAAAATTCGCTTCGTTTATCAAACTGCCTTGTTACAATGCAGACAGTCTCCAGACTTCTGAATATATATTCAGATATGAGTATAATGATGCTAATATATACATTTTATACGATAAAAAAGAACTGCCTGAAGACATAATTCTTCAGGCAGTACATATACTGATTACTTTTTTCTGTAGAAAAATAACTCACTAGATTCATAACCAAGGTCTTTATAATTGATAATCTGCTCTGTATTACCAACAAATAAACAGCCGCCCTTAACTAATGAATCATTGAACTTCTTATATATCTCTAACTTGGCATCTTCTGTAAAATAGATAAGTACATTTCGGCAAACTATAAGATGACAGCTCTGAGGATATGAGTCTTTTAAAAGATTAGACTTCTTGAACTCAACGCACTTCTTAATCTCATCTGAAATCTTATAGTACTTATCTCCCATTTTTTCAAAATATTTATTCTTATACTCATCAGGAAGCCCCTTTAAGCTGTTGGCTGAATACACGCCATCTTTGGCCTTTTCAAGAACCTGGTCATCTATATCGGTAGCATATATCTTTATATCTTTAAGTGGGACTTTCTTTGCAAGCACCATTGCAAGTGAATATGGCTCATCACCTGTTGAACAAGCAGCACTCCATATCTTAAGTCTTGGTCCAAACTTCTTAATCAGGTCTGGAAGAATAATCTCATCAAGCTTCTTCCATAACGCTGGATTTCTATAGAATTCCGACACATTAATTGTAAGATAATTAACGAATTCATCAAGCATCTGGGCATCATTCTTTATCGCATTGCAATAACTGTCATAACCTGTATGCTTATTCCTTGCTATAAGTGTATCTATTCTTCTCTTCATCTGCTTTTCTTTATAAGCATTAAGGTCAATTCCTGTAAGTCCTAACACAAATTTCTTAAAATCTTCATAATCTTTAACCATATTGATATCCTCTGTTCTTTCCTGTAACATATTCCGCAGTTGTTGCAATCCCTTAGCTTTATATGGATTTTATCACACAATATTAATTGTGTCAAAATTTTATCATTATATAAAAAATATAAAAACATTACATAAAACAGCTAATTACCATATCCAATTAAGC
>ERZ1026878.1868-NODE-1868-length-11474-cov-21.000350_pt1 | contig 11474 bp, 6 predicted proteins | sample MGYA00380169_ERZ1026878 | MGnify/ENA primary metagenome ERZ1026878 (study PRJEB33269, sample SAMEA4719805) | human gut metagenome | biome: human-associated habitat; feature: organic feature; material: feces | place: Cameroon | collected 2013-10 ...
CATTGCTCATGCAGGAACACGGCATCGCCGTGAAGGAGAGCCGAGGCCGGTTGAGCTACTGCCCGCCGAACCGGGTAAAATTCATCACCGCCAAGAAGCTGAGCAAGAAGCTGGAAAAGGAACAGGTTTTGACCGCCCTCTCCCAGAACATCCAGCTCACACCGACAATCAAGCCCAGCAGCGAACAGAAGCCGGATAAGATCAGGAAACTGGTTGACATTCAGGCGAAAGTCGCAGCCGGAAAGGGCATCGGCTACGAGCGTTGGGCGAAAAAGTTCAACCTCAAACGCTGGTCGCAGACCCTCATCCTATTACAGGAGAAAGGTCTCACCAGTGAAGATGCCCTGCACCAGCGCATTGCCGAACTGCAAACCCAGCACGACGATGCACTGGCGGTGGTCAAAGACATGGATGCCCGCATGGCTTCCCTCAAGGAGCTGCGCGGGCATCTTGTGGTCTATCGACAGTACAATCCTCTTGCACAGAAGCTCCAGACTGTGCGGAACCCCGCAGCGTTCCGGGAGCAGCACCGTGCAGAGCTTGCCGTGTACGAGGCCGCTTGTGCCTATTTCAAGGCCAACGGGCTCAGGACGCTGCCGGACCTCAAAAAGCTGGATGCTGAATATCAGACCCTTTCCTCGGAGAAAAACGGGTTCTACACCCGCTACAAGAAAGCGCAGATCGAACTGCGTGAACTCCGCACCGCACAACAGAACGTGGAAGCCTTCTTCCGCAAGGAGGAGTGCAGCCACGCCGTACCGCAGCAGGAGGTCAAATGAACAACACTCTGACGGATCGATGTGTGAATAAACCCAACCTCACCCACGCCCCTCACCGGGCTTCGTCCTTTCGCCTGTACCCCACCCATTGGGACGGAGGGTAGCACCTCTGTCTTTTCGGACGTAAAGAACGCCATCTCGACCCGGCAGGCAGCGGAGCTATACGGCTTCGCCGTAAAATTGTTGGAAGTGCCCTTGCCTTGCATCCTATAAAGTATTAGTATCTGTTAGAATTGATATCTATCTGTATACAGTGTTGAATATAGGTGCCTCTGCTGTTCATCATCTCTTGAATAGCTTATTAAAGTCGATTTCATAGCCAATGCTCTGTAATTCTTGTAAAACCTCAGTTTTCCAACTTTCCGATTCCGTGTAAACAACCCCTTGTAAATCGGACGGAAGTTCTATACCGTTATCTACTAACATTATAACTCTCTCCCGCCCCAGTTTTCCCATAAAATAACCCGCTTCATACACGACATTCTGTCGTGCGCGCTGCTTTTCTACGACTTCACTTTTTTCTTTTCCAACATCATCACCAGTAAACAGGCAAATTGCCGCACCTACATCACTGTTTTCTTCGAACTTCTCGATGATCGTCTTTCCCTTATTAGCCTGTTCACTCAAGATGATTGCTTCAAGCCCTTGTTTTTCAAGAAGTCTTGCCACTTTTTCTTTAAGTGCTTCATCATGCCCATGAACAACAAATACTTTATTGTTTTGATAGCTTGAATCCGTATGGGCAACCACCTCTAATTCTTCGTCTTTTACTAACTTTTCCTCTTTAATTTCTGTTAGGTAGTCCTTAAAAACATCTTTTGACTTTTTCAATCCATCGCAACAAGCTTTTATGCGGATATCATCCGCACCGGGGACATACACCATTGGCGTAAACAATGTATTAGAAAAGTCTGTCACCTCATAGTTGTCACGTCCAAAATGATTTATCAGGAATCTTTCGGTTCTTGAATGCCACGATTCAAATTCAGGGGATTCAGCCATAACACGTTTTGCAATCAATGTATCAATTTCATTATAAATCGCTTCTAACTTTTGATAATCAGTCATTTGAACATCCTCCCGATTTTTTATCTAAAGGTGATTTCCTTTCTGATTTCAATATATCACAACACGATGTTGGAAATCCACTACATATTTCATAGAAAACTTGCTGCGAATTTTCAGCATTCGAACGTGGTATTATTAAGTTTTATCTCTCTATCAGGAATTCAGCCGATACTAACGTTCATCTTTAATTTGTTGCTTGTTTTTTTCTCCATTACTCTAATTGTACTTCCAATAAACGCACTCGTATCTCCCTTATTGTTCAGGCGTCAAAAGAATCTGTGCGTACATGGACAGTTCAATGTGGTAACCATCCTTGACCGTCAGCCTTGTCTTTTCGCCATCGCTTGCTAATTTAAGACATTCACTTACATCATCAGAGTTGGAATTGGACACAACGAAAACCGTAGACTGCTTTGCCTTATTTTCGACTGTGTAGTTTCCGGTAGGAATTGTATACCAAACATATTTATAGCCGCTCTTAGTGGCCACTTCTTTTCCGTAAGCACCCAGTTCACCATCCGTCAACAGAATGGAGCCATCAGCGATTTTGCCTGCATCAGGCTTCAAATTCTCATTTCTATAAAGGAAATTGTCAGTTTCACTGTTCTGCGTGTTTTTGATGGAGTAAATCTCATCGCCAATCGTAGCAATCTGAATGTAGTCTTTCATATTGATTTGAGCATTATAACGCTTACCTGCAGCCCAGTCATCCGTCTGCTCAAACCAGCTTATATCATCAAGCGTATAGCCAAGCCCCGTTAGCGACAGCGCATCTTCAAGATTTCTAGCAAACGTTTCAGACACTTCTTTGTTTCGTTTCAAGAAAGACTTAATTTCTTTACTATCATCCGTCGAAGAAGCAGTAGTCGAAGAATTTTTTTCGATTTCGCCGGATTCAGCGGTTATTTCTTCCGTGCTATGTTGCAGTTCCGCTTCTCCACCGGTTGTTGCTTCACTGTCAGTTCTACTATTTGCCGATTGTGCTGATGATGCCGCCTTTTCAATCATTCTGGCGTTTGATTCTGCGGCTCTTTTAGCTTCTTCTGCCTTATCATACGGAAGCATCATTCCGGCAATAAAACCCACCAGCAGAACTGCTAACACTATTAAATTTTTCCTAAAACTACGCTTTTCATGTTTAGCAACCATTCTTAAGAAACCACACAGGACTTTTATTGCATAAAAAATCAACCCAAACAAAAATGCAACGCCAAAATGTCTCAAATCTTTTTGAGACACCGAATTGAATATACCGTAGCCAAGATATGATATCACTACGCCACACAATACTCTTTTGTTTTCTTTTCCTCTAAGCGTATTGATTATTTCATATATTCCAAGCGCAAAACCGACAAACGCAAGAAGCACTCCTAGAATTTCCATTTTACAGATTCCTCCTTTTCAACGCTATAAAGCAATTATAACACAGAATATAACCCCTTTGTAGTAGTCTTTTTGATTTCGCAAGAAACTTGGCTAATTGAGTGATTGTTTCTCTCCCGATTCTCTCCATCCGTTCCTTGGATATGCCAATCGCATCTCAAATGCACAAACGACTGCGCTATTTCACCATGGGAAATGCGCTTGTCGTTCCTCTGGTCAAGGCCATGGGCAAGCGGATCAGCGCACTGGCCGAGGACGAACAGACCATCGAGAACCCTGCCCTGCATCTGGCGGTGCACATGAGCATGATCCTTTCCTTGCGAGAGGGTGAGATCCTCGGCTTGCAGCCGGAAGACCTCGACTTTGATGCAGCAGACGGACGGGGAACCATCTCGGTGAACAAAGCCCTGCAGCGTGCCGACAAGGTCGCCTTGTCCAAGATTGATCCTACCCAGATCTACCACACCTTCCCGGACAGACGGGAGGGGAGCAAGTCCTCGCTGATCCTCAAGCGGACTAAGACCAAAAAGTCCAACCGCATCCTGTACATGACCAAGCCCTTGAAAGAGGAGCTTCTGGCATGGCTGGAAAAGATGAAGCAGGACGAGCAGAGCGCCCCGGAAAAGTACAGCAACTGCGGTCAGCTGTTCCGCTTACCAGACGGCTTACCCATTGCCCCGGACGTTCTGACCAAGTGGTATCGCCAGTGGAGAGCAGAGCACCCGGAGTTTGAGAAGATCGTGTTTCATGGTCTGCGACACTCCAGTGCCACCTATCAGCTGTTGCAGTCTGGCGGCGACTTCAAATCGGTGCAGGGCAACACAGGTCATGCAACTGCTACCGTCCTGATGGACACCTACGCTCACACGCAGGACAGGCCTCGGTTGGAGCTGGCAGAGAAGATCGAAGCCGACTTCTACCGGCAGGACACAGCAGGAGCAGCGCCGCAGGAACCCCTGGAAAACAAAACGCCGGCGGCAACAAAAATCACAGGCAAAATGATCCTTGAAGCCATCCGGCAGATGGACGCAGAGGAGCGCCGCGAGCTGACGCGGGTGCTCTTCGCGTAAAAATTTGCGTTTGCGAAGCAATGAAAGCCCCAGTGGGGCTTTTAAGCAACAAAGCGGTCTTGCGTAAGCAAGATGGAGGGGCCTCGCCCCGACAAGCTTAATTTTTGTGCAGCGAAATACACGCTGTGCAAGCGATGCAAAGAGTTCATGGCTTTTTTGTAAAGTGTGCAGGAGATGTGCAAAAGTGTGCAGACTCTGCCAGAAAAACAAAAAAGCCATGAAATCTTTCGATTTCACGGCATTTTCTGGTGCACCTCGCGCACACATATCCGAACTTTTCTCTGCTTTCACGGCTTCCCCGAAAGCGACCGTTTCCGTACCTTCCTTATAATTAAAGGTGATGAGGACCTTATCATCGTAGAGATAGATGGCATTGATGAAGGTGTCCACCAGTGCCTGCCGCTGCTCCGGCTGGGTCATATCCAGCTTGCGGAAACGAAGCAGCCAGAACCGGACGAATTCTTCTTTCATCTTCGGCTTGGCCAGCCGTTCCTCTGCAATGCGAGCTTGCAGTTCCTTCCGCTGTTCTTCCAGCGCTTCCAGCCGCTCCTTGGTGGAGCTGGTCAGAATACCCATCTGGATAGCGTTCAGCATATTGGTGATGCCGACTTCCGTTTCCCGCAGCTGCTTTTCATAGATAGGCAGGTCGGTGCTCTCCTGATTTTGCAGTTCCATAACCTTGGCGATGATGGCATTCATGGAAGCGTCATCTTCCACCAGCTTCATGGTCTCGCTGACCACCAGATCTTCCAGCCACTGTTTCCGCACGGCCTTTTTATCGCAGGTCTTTTTCTTCTTGGCAGCAGCACACTTATAGTAGGTATACATTTTCCCGGTGTGGCTGACACCGCTTTCTCCGAACATCAGCGCACCGCACTTGCCGCAGTACAGCTTGGTGGTCAGCAGATAGGTATCTTCTGCCTTATGACGGGCAGGGGCCTTTTTATTTTTCGTCAGCTTTTCCTGCACCTTGTTGAACAAGTCCTCCGACACCAGTGCCGGGATTGCATTGGGCTGTACCACATCCCGCAAACGCAATTCGCCGATGTACCGGCGGCTGCTCAGCATCCGCTGAATCGTATTATAGGACATTTCCCCACCCAGCGTATTTTTGATGTTGTGCGCTTTCAACCAGTCCCTTAAGTCGGTCATAGTTGCGCCATCTGCATACTTCTGGAACGCCTGCTCCACATACGGAGCCAGCAGCGGGTCAGGCTTGTAATGCCGGTTCTCGTCAATCACATAGCCAAACGGAACTGTTCCGCCATTGTACACGCCTTTCAGCGTGTTTTCGGTCATGCCACGCACGACCTTTTCAGACAAGTCAGCAGAGTAATACTCCGCATATCCTTCCAGAACGGATTCCAGAATGATACCCTCCGGGCCAGCCGAAATGACTTCTGTTGCCGACACCAGCTTCACACCATTGCGTTTCAGCTGGGTCTTGTACCGTGCGCTATCGTAGCGGTTCCGGGCAAAGCGGTCAAGTTTCCAGACGATGATAACATCAAAGATTCCCCGCTCACTGTCCTTGATCATCTGTTGGAACTGTGGGCGGTTATCGGTCTTGGCGGAGATGGCACGGTCAATGTAATGCTTCACCACCGTGAAGCCGTTCTTTTCCGCATAGGCGGTGCACTCCCGGATCTGACCTTCAATGGATTCTTCGCGCTGGTTGTCCGATGAATAGCGGGCATAGATCACAGCGGTCATGGCAGGCACCTCACTTTATACATCATTGAACGGTGGAGCGTTCTTTCAAGGCAATGTTTCGTATAATGTATATACCATACTTTGCAATAAATTGCAAGGTATATTTGTTATATTTGTATTATTATAGCAGAAGAAGGTGGTTTCCAACATGAACACCACCTTCTTCATCACCGATGAATCATTCAAATCTGTTTGCTCAACGCAAAGCGGAACCGTATTTCCTTTTCTATGGTAAAGCAGACGTTCTCATGGGGCTTTGCGCCCCAGCTATTATCGCCGCCCACGCCCCGCTGGAAGGCCGCGCAGCGGACAACCGTCTTATTGCCGTCCCGGGGCAGCTCATAGAGATGCCGGGCATTTTCCAGCTCGTGGGGCGTATAGGGCAGTGCCGAGAAGGTCATGCTGTCACCTGCAAAGCAGATGCCCGGAATGCTGCCGGTGACAGCTACACTGTACACGCCGGTGCGGCTGTCGCAATCCTGCGGGTAGATCGGGCTGTTCTGGGCAAAATCTGCCCGAATGTTGTAATTCCATGCACCCATCTGAACACCGACCTTGCCAACGACGAAAGTACAATTTGGATTCTCGAAGACCCAGAGGGCTTTGAGCAGGCTTACGAAAAAGTGGACGGGTCGGCGGCAGGACTGGAGCCGCATCCATGCGCAGCTGTCCATCTATTTCGCTGAGCGTATGCCGGATTAACACCTGCTGCGGAGGAATGTCAAGGGTATATGAACGGCTTCGCCGCCCTTGACATTCCCCCTTGTCGGCGTTATGTTGTTGTTAAGGTGACAGCCGGTTTCGCCGTCTGCCGCCTCATATTAAAATTGCTCTTGTTTTATAGCTGTCTGGACTTTACACAAAATTTGGGAGAGACCCCTTTTGACACCTGAACAAATGTTATAAAATAAAAAATATTTCTTACATATTCAGTTTTTGCTTTATGTGAAGTGACAGATTTTCTGTCAGTAGCTAATATCGAATTATCATTGGATACCTTGTTTGACCTGGTGCATCCCGACGAACGCCTAAACCATTACGGATTTCATCCACAAATGCCTCACTCTCTGAATATAAACACAATTTTTCTGGTGCTTCTACTACATCAAGTTGTTTGCAATATTGAAATGCCCCTTTGTACACTTCTGTTACCGTAGAAGCTAAATGAACCCTTTTCAAACGATGGCATTTTAAAAATGCTTGTATGCTGATTTTTTCTACGCCTTCCGGGATTACCACTGCCTTTAATTGGCTACAATTATAAAAGCACCTATAATTAACCGATTTTAATCCAGACGGAAGTTCAATATCTTGTAATTTAAGACATTCTGAAAAACACTCATCTCCTATTTCATCCATGACTTTAGGAAATGCTACTGACACTAAGTTTTTACATCTCATAAATGCTTTACTTTTTATAGCTACAGTACCTTCTGGAATTTCTATACTCGCTAATTCTTCACAACCAGCAAAAGCATATTCATCTATGAACTTCAATTGTTTAGGTAGATAAACCTGCTTTATTGCCTTGCAACCGTAAAAACAACTTTTCCCTATCGAAGTTACAGAGTCTGGTATGTCAATAAACTCCATAGATTTGCATCCCTCAAATAATTCCTCTTCCACTTTTTCCAACATATTTGGCAAACGAATACTGCGCAAGTTTACGCAATCTCTAAACGCACCTTTTCCGATAATCTGTACAGAATCCGGTACAAATATATATGTTAATGATGTGCAAGCCCTAAATGCTCCTTCTGCAATACTCACCACGGAATCCGGAATAATAAACTCAGAGCTACTACCACTATATGAAAGCAATATAGAATTTAAAATAATAACTTCATTACTTTTACGATACTCAGTTTCCCAGAACGCATCTTCCCCAACTTCGTTAATTTTTCCCTCAATTACAATTTCCTTAAGTGATATGCATTCATAGAACAAACTATCCGGTATCCTCTCTATATTAGGTCCAAGACAAATATTTGTGAGCTTTTTACATCCCCAAAAAGCTCCCATACCCAATCTTGAAATAGTTTTGGGTAAACTAACATTTATCAGATTTTTACAATCCTTAAATGCCCATTTATCTATTTCCTCAATACCTTCAGGCAAACAAATATCTTTTATACTAGTACATTCCTCAAATGCTTCCTCTTTAATACTTTTTAATTTCTCGGGAAAATTTATTGTCTTAAGTTTTTTACATTCTCTGAATGTTTCATATTCAATACAACATATTCCTTTCGGCAAAATAATCTTCTTTAAAGAACTACATCTAAAAAACGCACCACTAGATATTGATCGAACTTGGTCAGGGATTATAACTGTTACAAGCGCACTGCACATATAAAAACAATACGGTCCTACAGAAATTAAGTTTGATGGGAGAACTACATTTTCCAGAGAATCACATGCCCAAAAAGTACCATATTTTAATTCTTGGACACCTTCAGGGATAGTTATCGAACGTAACCCATAACATTCTCTAAATGCTTCTTTCTCAATTTCAATTACAGATGACGGAAGCATTATTTCTTCTACATTAGTGCAATTTTTAAATGCAGTTGAACTAATAATCTTTACACCATCAGGCACATTAATCAGTTTTTCACAACCTGTATATTTTATTAATACATCATCTTGAATATCAAATAACATATCTATCCCCCATTTTCTTTGTATATCTATATATAACAGGACCATTTCTACATTGCATAAAATATTTCTTTCAACTTCATGAACGCATATACAACCGGAAGCTGTTCTGATGCCATTCTAAAATTTCGAAAAATACTATCCTTTACCATAAAGACTGTCTATAAATATGCATCATCCTCATTTCCCTATATATAGTATAATTGTACCAAGTCGCTAACGCGACGGCTAGCCCAGGCACAATAAATTTGCTAATTTTTCAAATATTTTTCAAATAAAAATAAAAATTTCCGGTACCTGACCCCACTGTGGCAACTTTTCCCTGAGGTGACGAGTTACCTCTTGTTTTATAATTCACTAGTCATACCCCTTTGTTAGTAATCAAAATCTGTCCCCGGAACCCATGTCGGATCTCCAGCATATGTTCTTAAAAAGCCGTGTGTATCAGAACGATAACTGTCTTTCAACCCACAAACGAGCGCACTGCGACCTACATATCATTGACTTTGAAATAAGAACCAAACTTATAACTGTGGTTCTATCATCATGAAATTAGATAATCTAAATCAACTCTATGTAAGGTGCTCTTCACACCGCTCGCCGATCCGCTATTCCTCCTACCATGCGAATCAGGCTGAAATCAAATTATTTTTCTGTACACCTCCTTATGACAAATTTGTTTTTATTCAACTTATTTATGGCACCACTATTCTTTGTTGTATCTTTTATCATAGCAGATATCGTGTCAAGCGTAAATAGCTTTTGGCAAATTTTGTCAAAAGGTTCAGAAACAAGTCGTCAGTTTGTGCGAAATGTCAATATCCATTCCCTGTTATCCGCAAAATCGGGTCTCTCCCAAATTTTGTGTAAAGTCCAGACAGCTATAAAACAAGAGCAATTTTAATATGAGGCGGCAGACGGCGAAACCGGCTGTCACCTTAACAACAACATAACGCCGACAAGGGGGAATGTCAAGGGCGGCGAAGCCGTTCATATACCCTTGACATTCCTCCGCAGCAGGTGTTAATCCGGCATACGCTCAGCGAAATAGATGGACAACTGCGCATGAATGCGGCTCCAGTCCTGCCGCCGACCCGTCCACTTTTTCGTAATATCCATCATCGCCAGATACAGCATTTTCAGCAGACTGTCGTCTGTGGGGAAAACGCTCTTGGATTTTGTAACCTTCCGCAGCTGCCGGTTAAAGCCCTCGATCGTGTTCGTGGTATAGATCAGACGGCGGACTTCCTGAGGATATTTGAAGTAGGTGCTGAGGTTCGTCCAGTTTTCCTGCCACGATTTTGCGATCTTGGGATATTTGATCTTGGGATATTTATTGTCCCAATTCTGCGCAAAAGTCTCCAAAGCGTCCAGAGCAGCCTGTTCGTCCACTGCTGCATACACGGCTTTCAGATCGGACGTGAGAGCCTTCAGGTCTTTGTAAGAAACGTATTTGCTGGAATTCCGCAGCTGGTGAATCATGCAGTTCTGAATCTCCGTTTCCGGGAACACTGCATGGATGGCTGTATCGAAACCATTCAAATTGTCTGTACACGCGATAAAAATATCCTCTACGCCCCGATTTCTCAGACCATTCAGTACGGTCGCCCAGAACTTTGCGCTCTCATTCTCGCCGACCCACATGCCCAGAACATCTTTGCGGCCGTCCAGATCAAGGCCGATGGCAATGTAGAGATATATAATCAATGTAGTGCTGAACGATGTTCTTTATGCAAAAATCGTTGTCGTTTTGCTGTCATCGGGCTTTCCTATGTCCATTCTCTGAACAGGAAATGCAGGCCAGTACCGCGTTAGTTATTCCTATACTCGCAAGATATGTCATACTATTCCCTCTTCACTTCAATAAATTTTCTAAAACCCTCTTGACGAATTCTGCATACAGTGGTATTTTTTTGTAAATCCCACCGTTCTTGTGGATTGCTCTAAAAATATCCACAAGATGTGGTCGTGTTCATTTTGAACACAGCCACAGAAAGTGGTTGGTTATCACCGTGAGACCCACCACTTCAGTGAGGGAAAGTCCGCAAAAGAATTTACCGCCCCGCAACACACCCGATCATTTTGCCGCCGATTCACCCGACAAAATCATCGCTGCGCTGCATGGGCGGTATTTTTCTTTTTTACAAATAAAATCTTATGTGGTTGTACAAATCTTCAAAATTCATTTTTGGTTGTTTATAAAACAACTTCAAAGTGTTATTCTTGTGTTTGAAAGAAGCGGGTTGTAGTGTCCGCACTACGCCCGACTTTCTTCATACTGAACCTTGAATCCTTCATAAGCCGTCCGAACGTGATATCGTGCCATGACCTCACACTTTCTGTGGGTGATCCGGACAACGCCGCTGCAAAACAGAGGCAGGAACTTCGTTCGGAGCAAACGGTAATCCCCTTACATGAGCAGTACCACCTCTACTTATTTTTGCGTCTTAACAATTCGGAAACATTTGTCGAAAGTTGATTTTGAGCGCAGCGGTAGAGGGCAAGAACCGTCCCGTGGCCACAAATTTTCAATTCTTGAAAATTTCCTGTCCATCCGGGACTTCACTTCTTCAATGCGTCTGCATTTCCGAAGTGATCTTGTTGGGGCGTGCCTGCCCCAAACCCTGCTCATGGTTCGCACCTGACGGTGCGAACAGCAACGGCGTGTCGTGCTTTACATAACTTCACCGAGGAGTTATCGAACAGACAGGAGGTACAATGACCAAAACGAATGTTCAACCGATTCCTAGCAATTCCCAGCGCCACGACACGCCGAACAACAAAACGCACGTCATCAAGT
>ERZ1026878.1876-NODE-1876-length-11433-cov-13.279575_pt1 | contig 11433 bp, 9 predicted proteins | sample MGYA00380169_ERZ1026878 | MGnify/ENA primary metagenome ERZ1026878 (study PRJEB33269, sample SAMEA4719805) | human gut metagenome | biome: human-associated habitat; feature: organic feature; material: feces | place: Cameroon | collected 2013-10 ...
AGATCCATTTCTGGTCATATGCCGTAGACGAAGTAATCGTAAAATCATATCCGCGTCCCCGGTACATCCACACCACTGGATTCAAGTAATTTTTCGTCCAAAAAATTATCAAGACGAATCTTGAATTTTATGGTGATATCATAATCCTTTACTATGATTTTGTCTATCAGGGTGGATAGTATCATCTGCTTGGTCTGAACATCTGCCTGACTAAAGATTTCATTCCATTTTGGCATTGCTTCTACGAATGTCATAAGCTCGTTTGATTGCAATGAGATTTCTTCCAGTTGCTTTTGTAAACTCTTCTTCTGTATCTCTTTTTCCTTTTTAAGCGACTCTTTATCCGATATTATAGCAGATAATTTATCTACACTAAAGGCAAATTCACCACGAATTGCCTCTGGTAATTTTTCTTCAAGTGTCTCTATATCTGCCATCAGATTTTTTATTTCTTTTTCCAAGTCCTTTATTTCACGCTTTATGGTTTTGCCCTGTTGTGTCTGCATTTCTTCAAGCTCTTTTGATATATCTATTTTTTTGAGGTTTTCAAGGTATGTTTCCACTGTAGCAAATACAATCCCCTCTAAGTACTCCTGCGAGTATGTACTCCTTTGCTTGCATTTCTCTGGACAACCATAGCGCCCTACGTATGAGACTTTTTTCTCCCCTGTTTTCTTACATGTCCAGTGATTTGCATAGCCAGTGTTTTTTAATCGTTTTCCACAGTAACCACAATAAACCATTCCTGTCAGGGCAAGTCTGCCCCTTGTAGAAAACGGCACATTGTACTGCTCCATATATAAAGCATTTGTTTCCTGTCTTGAGGCATTGATTTTATTTTTTCTTGCTTCCCTTATCTCCTGTGCCCGTTCCCATATTTCCTGTGATACAATCATAATTTCTGGCTTTTGTTCTCTTGAATAAGTCCATTCTTTTCTATCAAGTCTGGTGCTATTTGCATGACCATTTTTTCTTCTATTATATGCTATGTACCCCATATAAACAGGATTTGTTAATATACTTCGTATTGTTCCACCTTTCCACTTATCCAGTATCGGTGCCGGCACTCCATTTTTATTTAGAGTATTTGCTATCTTTTCATAGCCCATCCCTTGATTGACTGCATAGCTAAAAATCTGTCTAATTATGTCTGCTTGTTCCGGAACAATTACAAGTTTATGTAAGGCTCTGCCATGATTGCTGATTTCTCCAGACAGGACTAGCTTGTAGCCATAGGGTGCCTTGCCTCCTACAAACTTCCCATCCTTTACCATCTCAACCATAGTATCATGCACTCGCATACCTGTTTTCTTTGATTCTCCCTCGTTCTGCCAGAATCGGATATAGTTGAGCAGTTTATCAATATGTTCCTCTGTTTTTAACTGTCCATCCTTAATAGTCCAGACCTCAATTCCCATGCGGTTAAGTTCTGCCACATAGAAACTGTACTCTTCCTGTCTGCCTATTCGGTCTGACATATAAGCGAGGAGAATTTCAAACTCTCCTCGCTTTGCATCCTGCATGATTTCCTGAAGCACCTCTCTATCATCTACTCCATTGTGATAAGCTGATACTCCTTTTTCAAGGTATTCTTTGTCAAACACCCAATCTGGATGTTTTGCAATAAACTGCTCCGCTTCTGCTCTTTGAATTGGTATGTCATCATCATGCAGCTGCTGTCTTGAAGATACTCTTAATAATGTTCTAACACGCTTATTCATTGATCGTTCCTCCTTGATATTGATTCACTTTTCCCATTTAGGGGTGTGGAGTGTACCGCAGAACAAGCCATTTGTCCAGACCTTGTTTGTATATTATAGAGATAGATTTGTCTCATGTTTTCTTCAAATCGTTCTATATCCTTTTGGTCTACTTTGCACGGAAACTCTAAAGTGATTTTTACACTTTTATTTCCAAGTTTTACTTCTTCTGAATATGTTTCCATATTCTTCATATTGTTTTGCTCACTTTTACTGTTCTTTAATACATTATGTGAACTAATATCTTGATATTCTTGCATGATAAATACTGTTCCAAGTATTTATCCGAGTAAGATAAATCTTCAAGTGCTTTAATCTCTCCACCTTAGAAACCTCCTTCCTGATAATATTCTGTGTATCTGGCAGATTGCTCTGCCAGATGTTTGTTCCCGGTTGCTAACTACTGCTTTTGCCAGTTTCTTATGCGGAAAAGGTAAACAACTTCTTCTTTTCCACATTGTCTGATGTGAAAGAAGTCTTTGTTTCGTCAAGTGCAGTCTGTATTGCTTCAAACAACTCATTGACCTGCTCTGATTTGTAAGTGTAATATTTACGGTTTGAGAGTTTCTGCAACTTCTCCAGTTCTGCCATTACCTTTGAAGCTTGATTTTCTGCCTTTTCCTTGAATCGTGCCGATTTGTCTGGCTGTGCCTGTTTGGTTGTTACTGTATCTACTGTTGGTGCTGGTATCTCCTGTACTTCTTGTACTGTGTCTGCACCTACTGTCGGTGCTGGTGCGCTTGTTACTTTTAAACTATCCATGTTGTTCTCTCCTTTTTCTTTGCATTTTTATAAAATACTTTATGCTTGCAATATATACCATAACTTGCAATATTACTATTCGAAGAATGAATAAAATTTTTTTCATGAAATAAGTTGTTTACTTCCTAAAATATTCAAAAAATCATAAGCCTATTTATCATTTTTTAAATGAGTATAAACTAAATATGAAGCGTCTCTGTTGTGCAATTTGACGAACACCAAAAAAAATAACTGCAATTTTCTTTGATATATCTGCTCTGAAATAGAAAATTGCATCAGAGTAAACCTCTAATGCAATCATCTGAATTTTTTACTATGTGATTTTGTGTCGGTATCTACTTGAGTTATTTTTTGAATTATTTGCTGGGGATGTTTGCGAACTGTTTTTGATTGGCATTTGTGCTATGGTGTTTATATGTACATTTTATCTCACTATCTATTTATTCTCCCAAACTGCTATTTTTCTATTATTTTCATGCTGATTTTTTATAAAAATAAATTGTTTAGTAAAAATATTGATTCACTTTTTCTGTTTTTTCCATATTTTTTTCTTTATTGAATTTTTCAAAAATCCACATTTTTATAAGTGATATAAAATGCTGCTTTTTCAGAGCCTTCTCACTAGTCCTAGAAACTGTAGCAATTTTAGGTTGTGATAGACAAAAGAAAAGCACTACCGCTGGGGTAATGCTTTTGCATGTGTTGAATTGCATTTAGTTTTGAAGTGCTCTGCGGAGACGCTTTTTGTAGGCTGTTTCTATATCGTCATAGAAATCTACGTCTGCTCTCCAGTCTCCATCTACTGGTACTTCTGCAAACATTACATTGCAACACCTTCCATCTGGATATATCATTGTTAAACCTATTATGTTTCCTCTTCTAAAACTCTTGAATCTCAATCCCATATCTGCTGCCTCCTTTATGCTTACTTTGTCTACTCTGCAACTAACTGTTCTAATTTTGATTGCTCTGTTGGCTGTTGTAGCTGTGCTACTTGCATTGCTTTATCCAAGCGCTCCTCATACGCAGATAAGACTTTATCATAGCATTCCATATCTGCCCTCCAGTCTCCGCCCTCTGGCATCTCCATTGTGATAACTGTTTTTTGCTCGCCTGTCGGAATAATCATCTTGATGTTGATTTTATTTTTCTCTTTGTAGCCTTTGAATTTTACCTGCATGGTTCTGCTCCTCCTTATCAAAAATATTTTTTCTTTCTTCTCAATATAGAGTGCTTAAATCTGTAAGGAGTTTTTACTTTGCAGCATTTCTTCATGCTAATTCGCTTAGTAACTGTATTGATTACATTATCAAATGTATTTCCATACTATCAGCAGTATTTTTTTGTTTTCCTCGCTTTGAGTGGGTGTATATATTAATTTGAATCAAATGCCTACTTTATCGGTCTAATCAACAATGATTCCAAACAATTCCAATCTGTGCTATTATGAATCTATAAAATTGTGAGCGAGGAAAAAGTATGGCAGAACATTTCAAGCTGGAAATAACAAACAGAAGTACAAAGATAACCACATGGACTGGTGTATCAGACGATTTTGCAAATGAATACAAAGAACGCTTAGGGGTTGATGATAGCTTACCAGACGATTATATCCCTGCACCCATGAGTGATGCATTAAAAACTGTACTGAATCCACCACCACCCGAAAATGCTGATAAAGATAAACCAAATGAGAATCAGATTGTCTCTAAAAGTTCTGCCAAGAAAAATGATGGTAAATATGCAAAATACAATTATGCAAAGCGTGTGAAGAAAAGACGCTCTACCTTTAAAACCCTTGCATATATCAATTTTAAAATTCCAAATGTACAATTTGTTACTCTCACTTTTGACAGTCGAATATTTGATAATGCAAATGACCTACAAACTTGTCATAAAGCGTTTCAAAAATTTATCAAACGTATTCGACACCAATATGATGATTTCAGATATCTTGCTGTGTTCAGCAGACAAACTAATAAGAACTGGCACTATCATGTAATTTGTAACTTTGACGAGTCAGTGACTGGCAAGGCTATTCGAGAGCTTTGGACTTATGGCATTATTCACAATACTGTTGTAACTAAATATGATGAATTTGATACAAAAGTCTCCTACTGCGTTGATAATATGGAGCGTAACTCTTGGGATGAATTGCAGGGCGAAAAAGGCTATCTAAACTCAAAAGGCTTGCAGAATAAAATTGTGCTAAGGTCTTGGAATGAAAAAGAAGCTGATATAGCTTATGAATATCTGCGTCAGATACTGCAAAGTGATGATATTCCTTATCCGCTTCATAGTGTCAATAAGAAAGACAAACTGCCTTCACTATCTAAAGCTTATGATATAAACTATCTGGTTTCACATAAGGGATTTGCAGAACTGTTTGACACACCTGTTGTTGCAAAAAAGAAGTGATTGTTTTTAATATAAATATAGTATGAATATGACCATAGCTGTCACATGTGAATTGATTTTATCTGATGAATTATGATTGTATTTTGTATGTATCTGTCGTTCTAAAAATATGCAAAAAAAAAATAAACCCAACTGGGTCATTTACTACAATATCATTAAGGGTGAGAGCAGTGCTGGTGTTGAATCTGTAGGATGAGGATGTGGTTGAACATATTCCAGCTGAACCAACTGTTGCCTTATAAGTAGTTGACATATCAGGTGACCTGTTTATGAATCTAGTTGCAAAGGTTTCATTATACTCGGTACCAGATTTGCGTGTGCCCTGTGGGGTGTTGGCTGATTTAAAGTTGTATGCTGAATCATATGCCAAGCTCGTTAAGTAGGATATTGCTCCACCATTTTTCCAATCTGCTAAGGTGAGGTGGTCTTGCCCTCTAAACAAGACTGTAATGTAATTGAAATTACTGATTGTTTGGGTGTTTTGTGAGGTTCCTGAACGTGTACTGGTGTTGTCCTTATTATATTTGTTGCTGGTGGTTATGGTGTTTACTGCTGGCTGGTTATAGGTGATGCTATCATTTTTTGATACTACTGCTTTGTTGATGGTGGAAGTATCAAGGGTAATGCCTAGGCTGGTGGTGTTGTCTGTCCATTTCCATGATGAACATTTTTCATAACAGCTGTCTGTATGAGTGTGTTCGCTTGTTGTACAGGTTAAACTTTTATTGCCATCAGCGTCTTCTGTGTAACAACTATCACTATGGGTATGCTCACTCGTTGTACATTTTAAGTGTCCTTTATTACTATTGGCTGTACAAGAGGTTTGGGTTGGGGCTGGGGCTGTCCATGTGAAGTTGTGGGTGAACAGCTGCTGTGTTGTACTGTTGGCATCTGGAGCCATAAAGCTTACTCGCTTGGTGATTTGGGATTGCTGGAGCTGGAAGTCATAAGGTTGTGGTGGATTTGGATTGACTTCTGTTTTTTTGTAAAGGATGTAAAGGTATTTTTCTCCATTATCTTGGTCTAGGAGGATTTCTTGGGAGGAGGTTCCTTTGTGGGTTGGGGCGATACTGTTAAACTGCTCCTTTGTATTTAATGTGGTATTGGTGGTGGATGTTTTCCAGCCTTCGATTTCATATTCTGACTCGGTGTCTATGGAAATATAGGCTGTGGTGCTGGTTTGCGTGTATGGGTGATAATCTTTTGCTTCTGTGAGTATGGTGCCATCTGAGGATAACTCTTGGGTGTAATAGAGCTTTTTGATGGTACAGTCGCCATCGGTTCCATCATTAGGGTCTGGGGTTTGGGTGTTGCCTGGGGTGCCTTTTGAGGAATCATAGGTGTGGATTGGGGGAATTTGAAAGCCTGTGATGTCAATGGCTGCTATGGCTATTCCCTCATGAGGGTTGATAGAACTCAATCGTTGTACTGATTTATCACACTTTGTTACTGGTACTAATACTGATGAATTACCACCTATAAATATATATGAATCTGTATCATGATCTAAACATAATGAAAATGGTAACTGTGTTTCATAGAATTTGTATCTGTATCTACCTGTGTCTCCAATACTAACTGACTGTCTTAATAAGCTTGCAGCTGTACTGCCAAATACTTTAGGAGTGAATGAACCATCTGCATTGTATTCGCCTATAGGTTTTGGGGAGCCTGCGGCAAAATCCTTATCTGTATGTACTGCGTTTGCTGTTTCTTCTGAAAATGTATCATCTGTGTACATATAGCCTACTGATACTGGCTCCACAAAAATGTGCCATTCTGTGTCGGGTTTTGATAATTCATTTAGTGCGCTAGCCCCTTGGCTACCATTTTGATTCACTACTAAGCGCGCCCAACGTGGACATGGCATTGTTACACCCTTTATGGTAATAGTACCTTTAATTTCTGTGAGGTATGCCATGGATTCACTACCTTTGGACTGCCATCCACCACTGTAATATACTGGGGATACATTTGGTTGATATTGTACGCTTGGTAAACCAAGTGTGTTTACAGAACCAAGTTTTGATGATGCTGTTACGCGTCCAGATGTACAATAATCTCCATAACGCTGTCCATTTTCATAGGCATTGTCCATGATGATGCCGTGTGCTCTTGTCTTACCATAGTTGTCTTGTACATAATAATAGATTCCACTTCGTTCGCCTGAGGCTGCCCAATATAAGTAGCCTGCCTGCTCGTTGGATGATTCGTCGGTTTCGTTTGCACTAAAGGAACCTAGGTTTAGGACTTGACCTAAGCTTGTCTCTTCTGCATAGGCTGGTGCGGGAAAATTTAGTGCTGTTAGAATAAACATTATTGAAAATATCATACATAGGATTGTGTATGAAATTTTGGGATTGCTTGTGCGTTGCTTTTCCATGTTGCTCCTCCTTAATTTAATGAAAAATAAATTTTATTCTTAATTTAGGTGAGGGCATGAAAAAAGGACATCCACTGGGGTGTGGGTGTCCTTTGGTGATTTTATGTGGTTAGCTGTTTGTTGATGTAATTTGCCATGAGGTCTTGTGGCGTAAACTTCGTTTTGCTTAATGATAACTGATTATTAATTGGTTTCATCATTGTCTCAATAAACCCTATTTCTGTATCATCTAAACCAAAATATTTATATAACTCCTCATCAGTCCATGTTTTTGAAAAATCCACTATAGGTACATACTTAAACCTATCTGGTGTTAATCCTATTCCAAATAATGTTTGCAAAACTAGAAATCTTACAAATTTTGTTTCTAAGTATCCTTTTATGTTGTTTGCATATTCTTCTTTATTTATGCCATTAACAACCATGTAGGATGCATTGCATATTTGACCTGGTTTTAACACTTGTAAAGATGATAAAATTCTGTACTTGAATGTTTTATCTGGTTCTACTGCATGATCTGGTACAACACGTGTAAACGCTACCTTGTATGTATCACAATATTTAGGTCTGTAGTCAAACTCAGCATATGAATATCCTCTAGGTGTTATGACCTCAACTTCATTATCATTTGTTCTTATAGGATTTCCGTCATAGTCAGTACCTAACCCCCACAAGTTTTTGTATATATAATCTGACATATAATCTGTTGACTTCTGTCTTACCTTATCAATTACTGTATCTCCAATATAATGCCTTGGTACTATATCATTAGCAGAAAGCTTTCTCGTTTCATTATATGCTTGATTATTGATAGTTGTAAAGTCTGTGTCACCTTTGTATTGTTTATCATATAAGAAGTAACTTACTCCACCAGCTATACTTCTTCCATTGAAAATGTCTTTTGCATTCATATAGTCTACCATTTTTCTAAGATGTCCTTCATCTAGTAATGTATGTCTTACTTCAACAAATGTTTTAAAATTCCCAGCAAGCCATTTTGTAGGTGTAATCATACAAAGTAACCTGTTTGTTGTTAATACTCCATTAATGATAAAACTATCAAACAATGCTGTTCCACCACTTTCATTCAACCCACTTCCTGTACTTTCTTGGTAGGGTGGGTTACCGATTACGACGTCAAATTTCATACTTCCTCCAAACTCGTCTTTAACTACATCAGCTAATTTATTATTCCTTAACTTATTGATATAATCGGGTATTACTGTTGTATTATATCCAAATCCATTAAGGTTGTTTATTGTTACAGCTTTAGAGTTCTGATTTAATGCAATTCCATATAGGTTTGATAATATCTTATTTTTTAATGCATCCACATTTCCATTATGTTTTGCAATCAATTTTTTATTGCTTACTAACCTATCATATATTGCTCTTAAAAAGCCTCCATCCTTACATGCTGGGTCAAGAAATACTGTTTCGTCATTCCATACTTCTGGTGGTAACATATCCAGCATCTTACTAACAATTCTAGGTGGTGTTGTTATATTAGGAATACGTGTTGTACCTCTATCTAAATCAACAGGTAATTCTGATTTTGCTTTTGCAATATCACTTATATTTTGTGTTAATACAGCATCTGTTTTGTCTTTAAACATGCTATACTGCAAATAGTCAAGGTATTCTTTTATTTGTTTTACTGCTTCTGCAAACTTATCCAAGTCTGCTCCAGTGCATGATGGCTTCACTGAATTATATCTGTTTCCTACTGGTATTAAACTCCAAAACAGATGCTCTAAAGCGTCTAATTCTGTTGCTCCCCATGCTTTCTTTTCGTTTGTAACAACAACTATATCTGTCCACTTATCTATATACCTTGCTGGGTCATTTCCTTTCCATGCATGCTCATTTAATCTGTCAAGTACTGATTGTCCATTGTCTCGGATTCCAGCCTGCCCAACATACATCATCTCTGTAGTTGAATCATTATTCTGCTCATATCCAATCAAAAAATAAATGCAGTTATATGTTAATTCTTTGTCTGAAAAATTGTTTGCGTTTGCTTTTTTATCACTTAAAATGTCATTTCTTGATAACAGAAATGCTACTGTTCCATAATCACTGTTAGTCAATTTTTTACCAAATCTATGTCCTTGGACTACTTCCTCTTTTATGTTCGTCTTATTCTTATCTTTCATGTCTTATGCTCTCCCACTTATAAATGATGAATGGGAACCACTTGGGTTCCCATTGTTAAACTATGATTACTCTATGATGATATCTCCATTCTCTGTAATTGTAATTCCATCTCCTAATTCGCCATTATCATACTTTCTTTGTAGTTCTCTGTCATCGGCGATGCCATGTTCTTTGTTGTTGGCACCGACGAAGAAGTCACCACCAGGAAGGTAATCACCTAGGTGGAATACCTCACCGTATCGTGAAGAATCTTCTTTCATGTAAACTGCATAGGACTCTTGGTCGCCTGCACCTTGACCTGTGTAGTAGATCCAACACCAACCTAGTGTGCCATCTGCACCTTGAGAGTGAGCATATGCTGCCCATGCATCATATCCACCATACTGTGCATCTATCTCTTTTCTTTCTTGTTGTGCCAATGCAGTAGCGGTTTCTGCATCCATGGTGGTTGTCTTAGGGTCTACTTCCTCTGGGTTTACATCTGGATAAACTATGTTGTCTGTAACTTCATCTGTTAAACTATCTTGTCCTGCTATTTGATAATAGCTTAAAGTCATTGATGTAAATAATCTGACTGCTTCACCTTTTGTTATTGCTGAATCCCAATCTTCTAAGTCTGATTCTGTAATTAAATTCATATTGATTGCTGTCTGGAATGCTCTATACATATCAGATGGTACTCCCTTACTTGAATCAGAGATTGCTTCTGAAAAGCTGATGTCTCCTGCATCTGATACTGTTGATATTGTTACATCTTCAAGATAGGTGTTATTCTTAAAACCATTGTTATCCATATATTCTTGGAAGTCTTGGCTATAATAGTTTGCTAACAGATATATGTATTCACCTTTAGACATTGCTGTTCCAAAGGTTTTATCTGTTAAGCCATTCTCTGTATTAAGGTAGGCATATTCATTCATTGGTGCTGCAAAGTTTGTATATTGTGTTTCTCCTACTGCTTTTGTGAAGTCCTTGTTGTCTTCTGGTGCCTGTGCTTCATTTACCTGTGTGGTTGCTCTCATTACTAAGGTCATTGCCTGTGCTCTTGAAATGGTGGCATCTCCATCAAACTGTCCATCCTCTTGGTCTGGAAGCAATTCAAAGTAAGCATTGATAGTTGCATATGGAGCATTGACATCATCTACATCTATGTCTGTGTAATTTTCTGCTGCTATTTCGCCAAGCTTTGCAAGTTCATCTGGTGATACCAAATATCCTCTAAACTGTGAGTTCTTTATTGCTAAGAGTAATGTAATATTCTGGTCTGCCTGTGTTGTTAATGGGTTTGTATATAATATACCCTCTTTGTTGCCTGTGGTTCCTGTGACGCCTACGTACTCTTCAAAGGCTGCACGCAGTTCTGGATGTGTCTCTAGGGATGAGAGCTGGAGCCATGGTAATAGTTCGACTTTGGATTCCTCTGCATTGCTATCATAGTCTGGGACTGCATATTCCAGTTCTATCTGCTCGGTTTCTCGCATCATATCATATGCCTCTTGTTTAGTTGTTGACGCACAACCGAAAAGTTGTGATGCTATAATAACCATTGTAATTGTTGGTAAGATTACCCTTTTGATTTTCATGTACTTGCCACTCATTGTATATGTTCCTCCTGTTTTGATAATGAGCGAGGGCATCTGTGCGATGCCCCCTAAACTAAAAAAATGAACAAATTAAAAACTAATTATTTTTATTAAAATGTACTGATATATGCCTATACTGGAATCCCAACTGTCCTTAATCCAAGAACAACAGCAGATTCCACACATGTCTGTAAAGTAGTTGTTGCAATGCATTTAACAATCGGAAGTGCTTTCTTTCCAAACTCTTTACTGACCTCTTTAAACCCTTCAGTGCCTAACCTAATATTTCCTTTCGCACTAATATTTATGTTTTCAAAGATACATGATGAAAAGTCTATTGCATCTGTTGATTCTTCTTCAAAAGTATCTG
>ERZ1026878.1882-NODE-1882-length-11381-cov-70.365177_pt1 | contig 11381 bp, 7 predicted proteins | sample MGYA00380169_ERZ1026878 | MGnify/ENA primary metagenome ERZ1026878 (study PRJEB33269, sample SAMEA4719805) | human gut metagenome | biome: human-associated habitat; feature: organic feature; material: feces | place: Cameroon | collected 2013-10 ...
AAGATCGAATGTTAAACTAACATAACCCATAAAGGGACTTTTTCAGTGCCCTCCCAGGGCAGCGCCCTGGGTATACATAGCAATCAGCAAGGCGCCCTGTAAGGGCAAAAGCTTTGTTATTGCTGGGGCTTTGAAGGCTTTTGCCCTTACAGGGCGACAGGCTTGCGTCCATCATTACCCAGGGCGCTGCCCTGGGCTAGGAGCTTCTGCCCTTTCAGGGCGTGCTGCACAAAAGGATGAGGCTGACTGATTATGCGTACTAAAATACAAAAATGAAATGTATAATTTATAAACAAAGAATAAACATGAAAACAAAGTATTACATGATTGCTCTTGCAGCAATGACCATGACTCTGGGCAGCTGCTCAGACAGCGAGAATACAATAGGCACCGAGGCGCCTAAGTCAATCACCGTTTCTACAAGCATCGGCAAGATGACCCGTATCACTACGGACGCCAAGGGAACACAGACTTTCTCTGAAGGAGATGAAATCAGCGTGTATGCCTGGACAGGAAGTGCAGAAAATGTTCCTGCTGCCGCTGGAAGAGTGGTGAACAATGCCATCAACAAGCTCACTGACAAGGTCTGGGTGGCCACACCGCAGATGCTGTGGAAGAACAATGTGGATCAGCATTACTTCATCGGCATCTACCCTACCAAGAACGTTGACAACCTTACTGCCGACACCTATACCTTCAATGCAGAAAACCAGGCGGCAAGCGACCTGCTGGTGGCAGTAAACACCAATGGTCTCTCCTATACCAAGGATGCCAAGGACCCCGTGAAGCTCGAATTCACCCACGTGATGGCGAAGATGGTGGTGAACCTTTCCTACAAGAACCAGTGGGGCGGCACTCCTACCGTAAAGAACGTGGTGGTTTCGGATGCCATAAATGAGGCTACCATCAACTACCTCACCAAGGCAGTGACTCCTACGACTACAGCCAAGGCAGATTTCGAGGTTCCTGCTACGGCAGCCAACACCCAGTATGTTTCAGTGCTCATTCCTCAGAATGGCATTCAGAAGATTGCCATCACCATCGGCGATAAGACTTTCATCTACGACAACAAAACTCCGTTCACGTTTGAGAGCGGCAAGATTACCACCATCAACCTGGAGGTAGGTCGTGACCAGGTGATTCTCGACGAAGTGAAGATTTCTGATTGGGCAGATGGCAACACCTTCCATGGCGAGGCATTCGATTAAAATCGGAGAAATATCAATAAGATAAGATTATAACATAACATTAAAAACAGAACGATTATGAAAGCTATCAAGTTTTTCGCAATATCAGCCATGGCTGCAGCCATGATTACCAGTTGCTCTAGCGAGGACGAACTGTCACAGAGCAATTATCCTAGTGATAACATCATCCGCGTTACTGCAGGAGTGAACAATGCCAAGACTCGTGCTGAGGGACAAGGCACTCCACTGGAGAAGCCTTTATCTCTGACCGTGGTGAATAAGAACGAGAACGCCACTTTGGCTAAAAAATATACCTATGTTAATAAGGTGTTCACAAAGGATGATAATGGAGCTTGGAACTGCTCAGAGACACTGCTTTGGCAGAAAGACACGCAACCCGTAGATATCGTGGCTTTTGCTCCGGCTCCAAATGGCAAATTCAATGGTGTTTATGCTGAGGGAAGTACCCAGCCTATCCAGTCTATAACTTATAGCGTGGCTGACGACCAGTCTACATCGTCTGACAATAACGACTTGTTGTACTATTATGCTCCAGGCATCAAACCTGGCGATAAGCTCGTGGATAAGAAGCTGAGTATCCAGTTCAACCATGCTTTCTGTATGATTGACATCAACGTGACTTTGGGAACCGAGTTCAACAAGCCTAAGGTTCTTGATGATTCTCCTATCGTAAAGGTGACCTTAGGAGGAACAAAGATTGCGGCAAATGTAGATGTTACAAACGCTGCTACCACTACTGCTAGTGTCGTAACAGCCAGCGAAGAAGCTGCTGCTACCGACATTACCACCACCAAAGGTTCCTTCACACCGGCTGAAAATGCAGATAAGAAAGCAGATCCAGAAAAGAACGCCATCTCACGCTTCTCTTGCATTGCCATCCCACAGACGGTTGGAGCCAACACCTTCAAGGTGTCTTTGATGACAGCCGGCAAGCGCTATGAATGGACTTCTGCAGACCCTGTCGAGCTGAAGAGCGGCTACAGATATACCCTCAATCTTAGCATGGGTAATGATGTGGTATTGTTGAAGGGTGGCGGCATCACCGCTACAAAATGGACAGAAATCTCAGGTGGCACTCTTGAGACAGAGTAAAGAATATGAACTTAAAATAGAACGACTATGAAATATCAGAAGATATTGGGTCTTGTAGCAACAGCCGGCTTATTGCTGGCTGGCTGTGCTACAGATTCCGACAACAGTAATACATGGCTCAGCGACCCGAATGCCGTTCACGTATCGGCTTCGGTGGGCAGCATCTTCACCCGAAGTAATCCGACAGATGAAGCCAAACAGACGAGCTTTAATAAGGGCGATGTGATGGGCGTCAGCAATAATGGCACATCACTCAACTATACCTACAATGGCACCGACTGGCAGCCAGGTAATGGAAGTTATCTGGTATGGGATGCTAGCGACCTCAAATTCGAGTGCTGGTATCCTGCTGATGGCAAGAATACCTTCAACAAAGGCTATATCCAGGAAGACCAGAGCAGTACAGAGATGATTGCGAAATCAGATTATATGAAGGCAGAAGTAACCACCCTTACTGAAATTCCTGGTAACCGCCAGCTTAATGTGGCATTGGTGCGCAAGACTGCCCGTCTGATTCTCAACATCCAGAGTTTCAACGACCAGTTTGATGCCAACACCACCAAGGTCAACCATATCCGCATCGCAAGCAAGGCATCTACTGATGCCGGCGAAACATCTACCATCAACATCAAGCCTTTGCAGAGTGGCAAGGGTGGAATCGGCACAACCTATACTTCCCTGGTTATTCCTGGAGAAGTAGAGGGAAAGCTCTATTTCACTACTGATGAAGACACCGAAGCTCCGCTTGTTGTCAAGACAGGAACATTGGAAGCCGGCAAGAGCTATACCTACAATCTTATTGTGGGTAAGAACAAGGTGACTATAGGTAATGTTACTGTGGCTGAATGGGGAACTGATAAGATTGATGGCGGAAAGGCAGAAGAATATATCCCATACGTCACCTTTACGGCAGAGAAAGCCCAAAAATTTATGATGAAAACCAATGGCAACTATAACATCTCTGGGCTTGAGTATTCTGTGAACTTCGGGGACTGGACAACTGTTGAGGCTAATAAAGAAGTTACCTTCGGTGGAACAAATGGCGACCTTCGCTTACGTGGCACGAACACTGATGGAACTGCGTCTGCATTGGATAAATATTCAACCATCACATTTACGGATAGTAATGTGCCAGTGGCTTGCACAGGTGATATCCGCACATTGCTTGACTGGGATAACTATACTACAGTAAATACAGAGAATGCGATGTTCATTAAATTGTTCGAAAATTGCAGTGTATTAACTTCTGCCCCGGAATTGCCTGCTACATCGTTAGCTAATAACTGCTACTTTTGCATGTTCTCGAGGTGTACAAATCTCAAATCTGCCCCAAAATTGCCTGCTGAAGTGTTAGCAAATCAATGCTATGCCTATATGTTCTCGGGATGTACAAATCTCAAAACTGCCCCAGAATTGCCTGCTAAAGCGTTAGCAAATCAATGCTATGACAGTATGTTCTCGGGGTGTACAAATCTCAAAACTGCCCCAAAATTGCCTGCAAAAGGCTCACAATGGTTATGCTATGTCCGCATGTTCTCGGGGTGTACAAATCTCAAATCTGCTGAATTGTCTATAGAATTTCTTAAACGAGGCTGCTGTAGCTCTATGTTCAATGATTGTACAAACCTGTCATCTGTCACAATGTTAGCACCAAGCAAAGAAATTACATCAAGCGGATTCTCTTATTATTTGGATTACTGGCTCAATAATGCCGGAACAGACCAAAGCGTACAAAACCGCACACTCAAAGTACAAGATAAGGCGGCTTACGAAGCACTGAAAGCAAATGCCAGCTATCTCCCTACCAACTGGCAGATAGGCAAATGCACCGTTCTTGATAAAGACGGCAATGCAATAACAGAATAATAACCAAGAGCGCAACCCCGCCAGGCGTCCCGGCGGATTTGAAATCCGCCGGGAAAAAAGGTTCGACCTATTAAAACCGGGGGATTTGTAATCCCCCAACACAGCAAAAGGGAAAGCATTCTCCTTTGCTGCGGATTGCAAATCCGCAGAGCCTTAATAGGTTAGGACATTTTTTAACGCCGGATTCCAAATCCGGCGGAACGCCTAACGGGGAACGCCCATAACTCTAAAAACATAGCGAGATGAAAGCAATACAATTTTTCGCAATAACGGCATTGGGGGCTGCCCTGTTTGCCAGTTGCTCCAACCAGGAGGAACTGGCAACGGGCAGCTATCCTAGCGACAACCTCATCCGTGTTACTGCCGGAGTAAACAACGACATGACACGCGGCGATGAGGCGACGGCTACTGCATTGACCAAAAATTTCTCGCTGACTGTGGTGAACCAAACGAATGATAAATACAGTTATGCCAACGAGATCTTCTCATTGAGCAGCGGCACCGAATGGAGCTGCAGCAACAAACTGTTGTGGCAGAATTTATCAACCCCGGTTGAAATCGTAGCTTTGTATCCCGCAACGGATGCCAACACATTCTCCGGCGTGTACACAAAAGGGAACAAGAGCTGCGGCACGATTACTTATGGCGTAAACTCCGATCAGAGCACAGCCGCTGAGGCTAACGACCTGCTCTTATATCATAACGCAAATTTCGTACCGAAGAATGATCTGAAAGAAGAAAAACTGGATATCCAATTCAATCATGCCTTCTGCCGGGTAGATATCGAAGTAACCATCGGCTCCGAATTCAATGCAACCAATGGTCTTGCAGAAAATCCTATCCAAGGAATCAGGGTAGAAGGAACAAAGACAACTGCTGATATCAATTTTGCCTCAGCAGCTCCTACCATTACCGCAAAAGGATATGCAACCAGCATCATCCCTACCCCAGGCGATTTCACCCAGGCAGCCAGTGCAGCGAATCAAGCCGTAGCCAGATATTCCTGTATGGTGATTCCGCAAACCGCCGACTTGAACATTGTGCTGCATACCAGCGACAGGGAATATGAATGGACTGGCTCACAGATGAAGTTGGAGAGCGGCAAACAATATACCCTGAAGCTGAACATGACCAATAAGTCAACAACGGCAAGGAAGTTCATCCTCAGAGAGAGAAAGTGAAAAGATAACGCAAAAAGAGACAGAACATGAACAAGACGATAAAACTCCTTTGCACATGGGCAGCCGGCCTGCTCCTGGCAGGATGCAGTTCGGAAGCTGATATGTCAAAGCTGATGGATTGGCAAAGCAATCCCGATGCCGTTCACTTCACGGCATCGGTGAATAATGCCACCACCCGAACCAATCCTGCAGCAACTGATGATGCCCAGACGAAATTCAACGAGAACGACCAGGTTACCGTGTCCAACAATGGTAACCAGGCCGACTATGCCTATAACGGAAAGTCATGGGTTCCTGCCATAGCCGATAAGTATCTGTTATGGGACAGATCCAACCTGACCTTCAACTGCTGGTATCCTGCCAGTGACAAGAACACCGCCACCGTCGGTTATCTGACTGCAGATCAAAGCTCAGCGGAACTCATGGCGAAGTCAGATTATATGAATGCAGAGAAAACTCTCAAAACATCCGATGAAGCGCTCAACTTCAGTCTGGAGCGCAAGACAGCCCGCATAATTCTCAAAATCAGCGGATTCACAGATGTGCCTGGAACCATCAAGCACGTTCGCATCGTCAGCAAGGCTTCAACGGCAGCGGATGAAACACAAACCATCGACATCACGCCATTAACCAGCGGAGGCGGTGGCATCGGTACCACCTATACAGCCCTTGTAGCCCCAGGCGAAGTAGTTGCCAAGTTCTATTTCACAGATGATACAAGCACTGAAGAACCAGTTACGATGACAACAAACGTCACCGCAGCAGGCTGCAGCTATATCTATAACCTGAATGTTGGCAAGAAAAAGATTAAAGTTACAGGAATCAAAGCTGGGCCATGGACACCAGCCAGCGGAACTACGACAGGTGATTTAATCTGTTATCCATACGTCACCTTTACGGCAAAGGATTCTCAAACGTTTAAGATGACAAATCCAAGCAACATTGAGTATTCTGTGAATAATGGCAAATGGGCAACTGTCGAGGCAGGCACAGAAGTTACCTTCGGTGGAGCAAATGGCACCCTTCGTTTACGTGGCACGAACATTAATGGAACAGCATCTGGATCGTCTGCATGGTCTAAATATTCAACCATCACATTTACAGATAAAACTGTGAAAGTAGCTTGCACAGGCGACATCCGAACGCTGCTGGACTGGAGAAACTATAGTACAGTAAATACCCAAAATGCCCTATTCTGTTATTTGTTCAAAGATTGCAGTGTATTAACCTCTGCCCCAGATTTGCCTGCTACAACGTTAGCAGGCTACTGCTATTTTAAGATGTTCGAGGGTTGTACAAGCCTCACGTCTGCCCCAGAATTAAAGGCTACAACGTTAGCAGACGAATGCTATTTTTCTATGTTCAGAAATTGTACAAGTCTCACCTCTGCTCCAAAATTGACTGCTACAGAATTAAAGTATTACTGCTATGGTAGTATGTTCGCTGGTTGTACAAGTCTCGAAAAAGCCCCAGAATTGCCTGCTACAACATTAGCAAATAACTGCTATACTTTTATGTTCTCTGGTTGTACAAGTCTCACGTCTGCCCCAGAATTAAAGGCTACAAAGTTAGTATACAAATGCTATTATGGTATGTTCAGTGGTTGTACAAAATTGTCAACCGTCACTATGTTGACACCAAGCGATCAAATTACATATCAGTGCTGCGATACTTGGTTGGATAATGCAGGAACCGACGGAACCGTAAGTTCCCGCACACTCATAGTAACAGATGAGGCTGCCTATAATGCGTTGGAAAGGACAGGTTATCTTCCAGCCAACTGGAAGAAAGACGCTGCTGGTACTACCGTACAGTATGGAAATAAAAATGAAATAAAATAGAATCCCTTCGTCGCCACACGCCCTGAAGGGGCAGAAGCTCCTAGCCCAGGGCAACACCCTGGGTATACATCGCAATCAGCAATGCGCCCTGTAAGGGCAAAAGCTTTATAAACAATAATAATATGAGAATAATGAAAATAATGAAACGAATGATGAGCCTCGCAGCAGCCATTCTGGCGCTGTCAGCCTGCTCCGAGTCAGAAGACCTCCTCTCTGCATTCCACAGCGACCCTAACGCTGTGCGCATCACTGCGCAAGTAGGTAAAGCATCTGCCGATGGCTTCACCCGCAGCTATCCGCTGGGTGCTACTGAAGCTGACCAGAAGAAGTTTAAAGAAGGTGATAAGATAAGCGTCCAGGCTGATGGCCAGGATGCCGTAACCTATCAGCTCGTAGGCACAGAATGGCAGCCGCAAGGCGGCAAGTTCCTGAAATGGGAAAGCAATGAGATGACTTTCACCGCCTACTACCCTGCTACGTTCGATGGCAACCTCGACAACGTCACCCTGCCTAAGGAATATGATGAGACTTCGCTTGCTGCCAACGACTTCATGTCGTATAGCGGCAAGCAAAGCAATACCAAAAGTAATCAACTTTCTCTCACCATGGAGCGCAAGATGGCGAGAGTGGTAGTAGAGATTGATGGCTTCAACGACCAGTATGCCGAAGCTACAGTAAACAGCCTCAGCATCTGTGGTATAAAAGCGTATAAGCACAGCGACGGCAAGTTCTATGCCCTTATCAAGCCATGCGAAGCCCAAAACTCCGCAACCTTCATCTCTCTTGATGTTGCAGATGGAGCAAGCAAAACAACAACAGAAACGCTCACCGGCATCCCTGCTCTCACAGCCGGCAATAGCTATACCTATAAGCTCACCGTGGGTAAGAACAAGATTTCCGTTTCCGGTATTACCGTGAAAGATTGGACTGGTGGGACAATTACTGATAATGGTAAAACAGAAGAATGCCCTACCCCATATGTCACCTTTAAGGCAAATGGGGAGCAAAAGTTTAAGATGATCACATTAAATTACAACATCTCAGGACTTGAGTATTCTGTGAATAATGGAGATTGGGCAACTGTCGAGGCTGGCACAGAAGTTCCCTTCGGTGGAGCAAATGGCGACCTTCGCTTGCGTGGCATAAACCCAAACGGAACTGCGAATGGTTCCACTAGGTATTCAACCATCACATTTACTGATCCAACTGTAGATGTAGCTTGCATAGGCGACATCCGCACGCTGCAGGACTGGAGAAACTATAATATAGTAGAGACCAGAAATGCCAGATTCTGTTCTTTGTTCCTTAATTGCAGTGTATTAACCTCTGCCCCAGAATTGCCTGCTACAACATTAGCAGATAACTGCTATTTTGGCATGTTCGAGAAATGTACAAAACTCACCTCCGCTCCAGTATTGCCTGCTACAACATCAGCAAATTCCTGCTATTTTCGCATGTTCAGAGATTGTACAAAGCTCACCTCTGCACCTGAATTGCCTGCTACAACATTAGAAAATTACTGCTATTATGGCATGTTCGAGAATTGTACAAATCTCACATCTGCACCCAAATTGCCTGCTACAACATTAGCAAATTACTGCTATTATAGCATGTTCTATAAATGTACAAAACTCACCTCCGCTCCAGTATTGCCTGCTACAACATTAGCAAAATCCTGCTATCAAGGAATGTTCAGTATTTGTACAAAGCTCACCTCTGCACCTGAATTGCCTGCTACAACATTAGCAGATAACTGCTATTATGGCATGTTCAGTCATTGTACCAATCTCACCTCTGCACCTGAATTGCCTGCTACAACATTAGCAGATAACTGCTATAGCAACATGTTCGTGAATTGTACAAATCTCACCTCTGCACCAGTATTGCCAGCTAACACATTAAAACGAAACTGCTATAGCAGCATGTTCTTTGATTGTACAAATCTCGCTTCTGCATCTGAATTGCCTGCTACAACATTAGCAGATAACTGCTATCAAGGAATGTTCTATAATTGTACAAAATTGTCAACCGTCACAATGTTAGCGTCAGATTCTGAGATTACTTCAAAATCGAATTGTATTGACAATTGGCTTTATAATGCCGGAACCGACGAAAACGTAACCCGCACACTCATAGTAAAAGATGAGGCTGCCTATAATGCGTTGGAAAGTAATGAGTATTATCTCCCTGCCATCTGGAAGAAAGACGCAACAAATACCACGGTGAAGTATTATACTCCAAAACCATAACATCCCCAAAAAGGGTCTATATGCCACTCTTCATCGTGGCGTATAGACCTTTTTTTTGTTATCTTATACTGCCTGGCTTTCATCTGCTCCTCGGCAGCATCCACGCCGCCGTTATTGCTCAGCTTCTGAAGTAAGAGCTGGCAATATCTTATCAAGCCAAGAATCTGTGTGAATCTGTGTGAATCTGTGAAATCTGTGGGACAAAGAATAAGTCACGCAGATGCCGCAGATTCCGCAGATGATTGGTGATGTAATCCCCAAAACACCACAAAAATAGCGCCTTAATCGAAAAATATGGCACAAAGATGCTTCTTAATCGAAAAATATGGCTATCTTTGCAGAAAAATAAACGTTTAATTGAAAAATATGGCACAAAATAATACAATCCATAATATTCTGGAAGTAGTGGTAGGTACAGCCGACATCCGCAGTAGCAAACAAGTGAAAAGTGGAAATCTGAGAAAGATAGCTACGAGAATCTATACAAGTAACATGGATGATGCACCTGAGGACATCATCAGAAGAAATGTGTTCTATATTTTAGGACAACTTTATCCTCATGCTGTTATCAGTCATCGCTCTGCATTTGAACTTAAACCAACTTCTGAAGGTGATATCTTCCTGACATATAAATACACCAAAAACATTGAATTGCCAGGTATTAAAGTTCACTTAATGAAAGGTCCAATGGGTACAGACCATGACATGCCTTTCATAGAGAATCTGTATATATCAAGCACTGAGAGACGTATGCTTGAAAATCTCCAAAAAGGCAGAACCCGTGGCAATGTTTCCAAATGCTTGCCAAGGACGTATATCGAGGAGAACCTGGAAAAAATGTTGGTGGTTAATGGAGAAGATGGCATCAATGGCTTCCGTGACAAGGCTAAGGAGATTGCCCAACAGTTGAATATGACAGAAGAGTTTGGAATTCTCAATTCTATCATTGGAGCCTTGCTTTCTACAAAACCTTCTGGAATACTTTCCTCTGGCAGTGCTTTAGCCAGAGCACAAGGTGTGCCGTTTGACCAAGAACGTGTCAAATTGTTTGAGACATTGTTCAAGGCACTTCATAATGAACCATTTACTTGCATGGACGAGCAGAACGTTTCTACAGCCTCATTCAGAAACTTTGCATTTTTCGAGAGCTACTTCTCTAACTACATCGAGGGAACGGAATTTGAGATAGAAGATGCTTATCGCATCATAGAGACAGGTCAACCAATGCCAGCAAGAAATGCTGACTCACATGATGTACTTGGAACATTCCAAATCGTAGCAAGCAGACGAGAAATGAGACGAACGCCGAATACTGCCGAAGAACTGATAGAGATTCTTCAAGACCGTCATAGAATTATGATGGCAGCGAGACCAGACAGAAATCCAGGTATGTTCAAGATGCAAAACAACCATGCTGGTGATTCGCATTTCGTAGACTGCACACTTGTAAGGGGAACTTTGATAAAAGGATTCGACTTCTATAAAGCTTTGGAGTCGCCTTTCGCCAAGGCTCTCTTTATCCTATTCATGATTAGCGAGGTGCATCCTTTCAATGATGGTAACGGTCGTATCTCAAGAATCATGATGAACGCAGAACTTGTCCATGCAGACCAATCAAAGATTATCATCCCTACAGTCTTTCGAGAAGATTACTTAAACGGATTGAGACGCTTGACGAGAAAGGGTGACCCAAGCGTAATTATCAAGGCTATATCAAGAGTTCGGCAGTTTAGTGCCAACATCATAGGTGAGGATTTCGAGGAGACACGTCGCTACCTCGAAGGAACTAACGCCTTCAAGGATGGTGACGAATACATTTTGAGATTCTGACAAAAGTTATCTTTACATATCATAAAATACACCCTGTGATGAGGCTCCTTGAATATATTCGCTAAAATACGTATTTATATGTATCTTTATGTTAATTGGGGTGTCGCATTGGTA
>ERZ1026878.1888-NODE-1888-length-11365-cov-81.638462_pt1 | contig 11365 bp, 11 predicted proteins | sample MGYA00380169_ERZ1026878 | MGnify/ENA primary metagenome ERZ1026878 (study PRJEB33269, sample SAMEA4719805) | human gut metagenome | biome: human-associated habitat; feature: organic feature; material: feces | place: Cameroon | collected 2013-10 ...
TGTAATTCGTTAATTGATACCTATTCCAAACAGAGTGCAAAATTACAAAATAATTCGGTAATAACAAAATAATCCCTAAAAGAACGCTGTCTTTTAAGGATTATTAATACTTTATGGCTCTAAATTAGCATTTTATGCCTCTTTTTTCAAATCTTCAGCATGTTCTTTCAGGAAATCGAGCATACCCTTAAGCGCTGTATTTGTGGCAATTGCAAGATTGATATCGCGACCGAAATCCTCTGTGAGTTTCACCACACGAACATCATCCTTGCTACCAAAGCCTACGAAGATTGTACCCACTGGCGCAGATGGAGTACCACCTGTAGGTCCCGATACACCTGTTGCCGAAATGGCGAAATCTACATTCAGGGCTTTGATGGCACCAAGCACCATCTCCTTGGCTACTTCCTCGCAGAAGGCTGTCTTCTCCTCCAGAAGCTCATGGCTCACTCCGAGAAGATTCTCTTTTACCTCATTGGTATAACTTACCACACCACCCTTGAAGTAATTGCTGGCACCTGGCACAGAGATAAGCGCTTCGGCGATACGACCGCCTGTGCAGCTCTCGGCTGTGCCCACTGTCTTGTCACTATTGTAGAGCATCTCCTGGATGCTCTTGCTTAATATCTTTGTTTCAAATTCCATAAGAATTCCTGTTTACTTAAATGTTACTTTACTATATGCAGGCAGATCGATGGTGGCAAAATCGCCATCACGATACTTGAATGTACCTACACAACCAATCATAGCCGCATTGTCTGTGGTATAGCTGAACTTTGGTATGTAGATGGTCCAGCCAAAACGCTTGGCATGATCACGGAAGGCATTGCGGAGACCATTGTTGGCACTCACACCACCAGCCACAGCCACATGCTTGATTCCTGTCTGTTTCACTGCCATACGCAATTTCTTCATCAGGATATCCACGATGGTGAACTCAATGCTCGCAGCCAAGTCAAACTTGTTCTTCTCCACAAAATCCGGATCAGCAGCTACCCACTTGCGCAAGCTGTAGAGGAAACTGGTCTTGAAGCCAGAGAAGCTATAGTTCAGTCCAGGGATGTGTGGCTCAGCAAAGCTGAAAGCCTTCGGATTACCCTGGCGGGCATACTTATCTACAACAGGACCACCTGGGTAGCCCCACTCCAGCACCTTGGCACACTTATCTATCGCCTCACCGGCAGCATCATCGATAGTCTGACCGAGAACCTCCATATCGTTGTAGGCATTCACCTTCACAATCTGCGAGTTTCCACCGCTCACAAGAAGACAGATAAATGGGAATGGAGGTGCACTCTGGTCATCATCGCTTTCCTTGATGAAATGAGCCATCACATGACCCTGCAGGTGATTGACATCAATCATCGGGATGTTGAGCGAACGGGCAAAGCCCTTGGCAAAGCTCACACCCACGAGCAGAGAGCCCATCAAGCCCGGTCCACGGGTAAAGGCAACGGCAGACAAATCTTCCTTCTTGATGCCCGCACGAGCGATAGCCTGATCTACCACAGGCACCACATTCTGCTGATGAGCACGGGAAGCAAGCTCAGGCACCACGCCACCATAGGCACGGTGCACTTCCTGAGAAGCAGTCACGTTACTCAGCAATACTCCATTCTTGAGCACTGCGGCTGAGGTATCGTCGCAACTGCTCTCTATACCTAATATATATATATCCTTTTTTTCTTCCATAATTACTAAGGGCTAAGCCCATATATATTAATGTGTAAGAATCTCCACACCCGTCTCAGTCATCACGAGTGTATGCTCCCACTGAGCAGATGGCTTTTCGTCACCGGTAATAACCTCCCATCCGTATGGATCATCGGCGTCGATGAACACCTGCCAGGTTCCCATATTGATCATTGGCTCGATAGTAAACACCATACCAGGCACGAGCAACATACCAGTTCCTCTATGACCATAATGAAGAACCTCAGGCTCTTCATGGAACTGGCAGCCTACTCCATGACCACAGAGGTCACGGACAACACCATAACCATACTTCTTGCAATGCTTTTCGATGGCATGACCGATATCACCCACAAAAGAGTAAGGCTTAGCCGCCTCCATACCAATCTCAAGACACTCCTTGGCAACACGAACCAACTGCTCCTTTTCAGGAGTTGTCTTGCCGCCAACGATGAACATACGGCTGGCATCTGCATAGTAACCATCCACGATGGTAGTCATATCCACATTGACGATGTCACCCTCTTCGAGGACATCCTCTTCCTTAGGAATACCATGACATACCACTTCATTGATGGATGTACATACACTCTTAGGGTAGCCCTCATAGTTGAGGCAGGCAGGAATCGCATTATGATCCTTGCAATACTGCATACAGAGGTCATCGATCTGCTGAGTATTGATACCCGGACGGATCATCTCGGCAACAGCATCGAGACAACCTGTATTCACGACACCACTCTTGCGAATGCCTTCTATTTGTTCTGGAGTCTTAATCAAGTCGCGGGTAGGCACAAGCTTACCCTTATTTTCCCAAAACATCACCTGCTTGTCGAGCTCTGTAACAGGCTGACCAGGCAGACAATGCCATCTTTTCTTCTTAACCATGATCTAATTATTTAATATTTGCGACTGCAAAAGTACACTATTTCTTGCAGAATGCAAAATAAAATGGCAATTATTTGCAGTTGGACTGTAAATAATCACCATAAATCATTACTTCAAATAATCGTAGATTTTATCGCACCAGTCTTCTCCGTTCTGCGGACAATAGGTAAAGAGCCCTACCTCAGAAGCCGCACAGCAGTTACGGGCGCCGTCATCAATAAAGAGACATTCCTCCGGCAACGCCTTTTCCTGAGCCATCACGTAACGGAAGAAATTCTCGTCCGGCTTCATATATTTCACCTCATAGCTGCGATACATGGCATCGAAATAATCACCGATAGGATGACCGTCGCCAGAGAAATCCTCACTATCCGTCCAAGCAGATACGTATGGATTGGTATTGCTGAGCAAGACCACGCGATATCCCTGCTTCTTGAGATTTCTGATGGTCATCAACTTGCGGGCAGGCACCTCCTTCATATAGCCCAGCCAGCAATGCTGCAGCTCCTCAAAGCTCACCTCTCGACCCACCTTCTCGCTTACCTGACGGCGATACTCCTCCTCGGAAAGCTTTCCTTCTTCCAGATCGCCATTCAAGCCCGACTGCTTATAAGGATCCATTTTCTCGGCAAACTCCTTCATACCTAACTCAACAAAGCGTTTGCCTGCCTCATTCTCGTCGAGGGTGATCACGACACCACCCATATCAAAAATAACTGTTTTGATCATATTATCCTATTTACTAATACCTTTTTTATCCGATTTAAAACAAATCTAATTTGTTCTTTCTGGCTTCTTCCAGCGAGGCAATCTTCGCCTGCTGTTCGTGATACTCATTGCGCAAGCGTTCGTATCGCTCATCAAGTTCAGCTACAAACCTAGGGCATTCTGCCTCATTGAGGAATCGGGCGCAGATACCGGCATTCAGCGAAGCATCCTTCACCCAGATAACCGGTCCATCATACACCGGTGCGATTTTCAATGCCACATGCAATTCGCTCGTGGTAGCACCTCCCACCATGATCGGGATACGCAAGCCTGCCTTCTGCATCTCCTGGGCAGTGTGAACCATCTCTTCCAGTGATGGAGTAATCAAGCCGCTCAAGCCGATGGCATCCACCTTCTCTTCTATCGCCTTCTTCACAATCTGCTCGGCAGGTACCATCACGCCCAGGTCGATGATATCATAGTTGTTGCACGACATCACCACACACACGATATTCTTACCGATATCATGCACATCTCCCTTTACGGTCGCCATCAGAATCTTTCCGGCAGAAGTACTTCCACCCTGCTTCTCTGCTTCGATATGAGGCTGGAGGATGGAAACGGCAGCTTTCATGGTTCGTGCCGTCTTCACCACCTGCGGCAAGAACATCTCGCCCTTACCGAAGAGCTCACCCACCAGGTTCATACCATCCATCAGCGGACCTTCGATGACGTTCACGGCATGCGGATACTTCTGCAATGCCTCATCTATATCAGGTTGCAGGAACTCGGTGATACCCTTCTGCAGGGCATACTTCAATCTTTCCTCCACAGCCTGCTTACGCCACTCTGGAGCAGCAGGCTTCGGAGCTGGCGCACCGCCTGCCTTGGCTGCAGCCTTTGCCGCATCAGCCTTCGCCTTGATCTCGGCAGCCAGTTCGATGAGATCATCGGCAGCACCCTTTCTTCTGTTCAATACCACATCCTCGATGAGTTCGAGCTGTTCTTTAGGTATTTTATCATAATCCATTCTTGCCTTGGCATTTACGATACCAAAGTCCATACCCACCTTCTGGGCATGATGCAGGAATACACAATGAATCGCTTCGCGGATATACGTATTGCCGCGGAACGAGAACGAGAGGTTGCTGACTCCACCACTGACATGTGCTCCAGGCAGATTCTGATGAATCCACTCGGTGGCACGGATGAATTCCACGGCATAATTATCATGCTCCTCCATACCCGTAGCGATGGCAAGCACATTCGGGTCGAAGATGATATCGAGCGGATTCATTCCCAGTTTATCTACCAGGAGATGATAGGCACGCTCGGCAATCTCGATACGTCGCTCATAGGTAGTGGCCTGTCCCACTTCATCGAAGCACATCACCACTACGGCGGCACCATAGCGCATCACATCACGTGCATGAGAGAGGAAAACCTCTTCACCCTCCTTCAGGGAGATGGAATTCACGATACATTTACCCTGACAGCACTTCAGTCCGGCAAGAATCACATCCCACTTCGAAGAGTCTATCATCACAGGCACCTTGGCAATCTCAGGTTCTGCCGCTATCATATTGAGGAAGTTCACCATTTCCGCCTTGGCATCCAGCAGTCCGTCGTCCATATTCACGTCCACCACGGCTGCACCATCTGCCACCTGCTTGCGGGCTATGCCGATGGCTTCCTCATAACCTTTCTCATTAATCAATCGCAGGAACTTCCTACTACCAGCCACATTACAGCGTTCGCCTACATTCACAAAGCGACTGGCATCTACCGGCAGATGAACAGAGTCATCCACCTGCAGCAAGTCCAAACCAGAGAGCCACATATACTTAGGCTTCTCCACCACCTGATGCGGTTTCTTTCCCTCAGCACTTCTGGCATAATGGGCGATGAATTCAGGACTGGTTCCACAGCAGCCGCCGATGATATTGACGATGCCCTCATCGATAAACTCAGCTATCTGCGGAGCCATCGACTCTGCTGTCTCGTCATATTGTCCCATCTCGTTAGGCAATCCGGCATTAGGATGGGCACTAATATAATAAGGTGCAACCTTTGCCAGATGCTCGATGAACGGTTTCATCTGGGGAGCACCGAAGGCACAGTTCATACCTACCGAGAAAATAGGATAAGGAGAGAGTGAAGCCAGGAAAGCATCCACGGTCTGACCGCTCAGGGTTCTGCCAGCCAGATCGCTTACCGTAAGACTGATCATGATAGGCAGCTCTACCCCATGCTTCTTCATCATGGTGATGGCAGCATCGATCATCGCCTTGCAGTTGAGCGTATCGAAGATGGTCTCGATGAGGATGACATCAGCACCACCTTCGATGAGACCATCCACCTGTTCGCAGACATCGGTGAAAAGTTCATCGTACGTAATTTCTCGGGCGGCAGGATCACTGACGTCCGGACTCATGGAACAAGTTTTATTGGTAGGTCCCACATCTCCTGCTACAAAGCGTGGCTTATCGGGTGTAGAAAACTTATCGCATTCGATACGCGCCAAGCGGGCGCCCTCGAAAGCCATCTCCCTAGCACAGTCTTCCAGGTGATAATCAGCCTGTGAGATGCGCTGACACGAGAAGGTGTTCGCCGTAATGATGTCGGCGCCCGCCTCCAGATAACGTCGGTAAATATCTGAGATAACATCTGGGCGAGTGAGGTTGAGCATATCGTTGTTGCCCTTCATCATTCCCGGTACATCGCGGAAACGCTCGCCACGGAAGTCATCTTCGGTTAAATTATATTTCTGAATCTCGGTACCCATGGCACCATCCAGAATCAGAATCTTCTTTTCACATTGAGCTTTGAACTTTAAACTTTGAACTTTATGATTTGCCATATTATCCTAAAAACTTAAATAATGAAGAGTATTTAAACATCGAGAAGAGAACCGCCCGAAATGAAACATCATTATAAGAAGCATTTCATAAAGTTCAAAGTTCAAATCTCAACGTTCAAAGTATTAAAAGTGCTTAATGGCTCTATCCATTTCTCTTCTATCCTCTTTTTCCTTCAGGGTCTGACGCTTGTCATACTCCTTCTTACCCTTGCAGAGGGCGATATCCACCTTGGCACGTCCATTGTCGTCAATGAAGACGAGTGTAGGCACGATGGTGAAGCCCGGCTGCTTGCTATCCTCTTCCAATCGGCGCAATTCGCGCTTGGTGAGAAGAAGCTTGCGGTCGCGGCGCGCCTCATGATTGGCAAAAGAGCCATAGAAATAAGGCGAGATATTCATACCCTTTACCCAAAGTTCACCCTGATAGAAATCGCAATAGCAATCTACCAGGGATGCCTTACCGCCACGGATCGACTTGATCTCGGTACCGGTAAGTACGATACCAGCGGTATAAGTATCAACGAAGAAGTACTCGAACGATGCCTTCTTGTTGCGTATCTGTATCGGACTCTTCTTACGGAGTTCCTGATCTTTCTTGTTCATAATTCTAATACCTTAATATTATATAATAGTGACGAAGTTTTCGATATGTTCATCAATATAGAAAGCCACCTTGCTGGTCCACTCCTCTTCGTTCTCTACGAATTCATCATCGAAATCATCAAACTCAGGGAATTTCTCATAAAGCGCCATGAAATCCTCATCGCTCATATCCCCCTCGATATCCTCGTGATGACTCTTATAGAGGAAATGACTTTTCTTGATAAGCTTTGAAAGCTCCACGAGCCCCCAGTTACGGAACGCCTTGTCGGTAGGATTCTTCCAGAGGAAGGCACCATAGCCGTTATGGATGAGCTGAATCATACCGCCATCCATCATCTCCTCGTGCAGGGTATCCCACGCCAGGAGCGTAATCTGGTCGCTATTGAGCTCAGCCATGGTCTCAGCAGTGAGTTCGCCACCAATCGCCTCGCGGATTGCATCCACGAAAGCCTTCACAAATTCATCCATGCCTGCCTCTGCTGCCTGCTGAAGCACGGCGTCCTGTATCTTAACTTCAATCATAATCTTCAAAATTGCTATTTTCAGTTTGCAAAGATACATTAAAATAGGGACAAACCCAAGAAAAAATCTAAATATTAGGTTAAAGAGTTAAAAAGAATACTCATTTTTGGGTATTTTACAGATTTTTTTTGTACTTTTGTGGTCGGAATTGAGGTTGTAAGACCAATGTTTCAGCAAAACAATATGAATTAAGCAGAAGAATTTATACTTATATATATTCATTAATATAAAATTTAGCGAATATGATTTATTCTAAAGAAGTAGACAACATGTGCGTTGTCGCTAAGGGTCCTAACCACGGACCAGCTCCAATTCCTGAAGAGGGAAAATGGATTCAGGCAAAAGAGATCAAGGATATCTCTGGTTATACTCACGGTGTGGGTTGGTGTGCTCCTCAGCAGGGTGCTTGTAAGCTCTCTTTGAACATCAAGGAAGGCGTTATTCAGGAGGCTCTCGTTGAGACTATCGGTTGTACTGGTATGACTCACTCAGCTGCTATGGCTTCTGAGATTCTTCCAGGCAAGACTATCCTTGAGGCTTTGAACACTGACCTCGTTTGCGATGCTATCAATACAGCAATGCGCGAGCTCTTCCTCCAGATTGTTTACGGTCGTAGCCAGAGCGCTTTCTCTGAGGGCGGTCTCGTTATCGGTGCAGGTCTTGAGGACTTGGGTAAGGGTCTTCGTTCACAGACTGGTACTCTCTATGGTACTGTAGCTAAGGGTACACGTTACCTCGAGTTGACAGAGGGTTACATCACAAAGCAGTTCTTGGATAAGGACAGCCAGGTTTGTGGTTATGAGTATGTTCACCTCGGCAAGATGATGGAAGCTATCAAGAACGGTATGGACGCTAACGAGGCTGTGAAGAAGTTCACTGGCTCCTACGGTCGTACAACTGCTGAGCAGGGTGTTGTTAAAGCAATTGATCCACGTAAAGAATAATAAGGAGATACAGATATGATTAGAAAAGTAAGTTACGAAAGTCAGGAACGTCGCGAGAAGCAGGTTCTTGCTGCTCTTAATGCTAACGGTATCAAGAGCTTGGAAGAGGCTAATCAAATCTGCGAGGACGCAGGTGTTGACCCTTATCAGATGTGTGAAGATACTCAGCGTATCTGCTTCGAGAACGCTAAGTGGGCGTATGTAGCTGGTGCTGCTATCGCTATCAAGAAAGGTGTTAAGACTGCTGCTGATGCAGCTGAGGCTATCGGTATCGGTTTGCAGGCTTTCTGCATCCCTGGTTCTGTAGCTGACGACCGTAAGGTTGGTCTTGGTCACGGTAACTTGGCTGCTCGTTTGCTCCGTGAGGAGACTCAGTGCTTCGCTTTCTTGGCTGGTCACGAGTCTTTCGCTGCTGCTGAGGGTGCTATCAAGATTGCTGAGATGGCTAACAAGGTTCGCAAGAACCCATTGCGCGTTATCTTGAACGGTCTTGGTAAGGATGCTGCTCAGATCATCAGCCGCATCAACGGTTTCACATACGTTCAGACAAAGTTTGATTACTACACAGGTGAGTTGAAGGTTGTTAACCGCATCGCTTACAGCGACGGTCCACGTGCTAAGGTTAACTGCTACGGCGCTGACGACGTTCGCGAGGGTGTTGCTATCAACTGGAGCGAGGATGTAGATGTATCTATCACTGGTAACTCTACAAACCCTACACGTTTCCAGCACCCAGTAGCTGGTACATACAAGAAGGAGCGTATTGCTGCTGGTAAGCCATACTTCTCAGTAGCTTCTGGTGGTGGTACAGGTCGTACATTGCACCCAGATAACATGGCTGCTGGTCCTGCTTCTTACGGTATGACTGATACAATGGGTCGTATGCACTCAGACGCTCAGTTCGCAGGTTCTTCTTCAGTTCCTGCTCACGTAGAGATGATGGGCTTCCTCGGTATGGGTAACAACCCTATGGTAGGTGCTACTGTTGCTATCGCTGTAGCTATCGACCTCGCTATCAACAAGAAGTAATTTCTTTGAGATAACAAAGAAATAAGTATAAATGATCCCTGTAACTTGCTATAAGTTACAGGGATTTTTCATATCCATAAGGACTAGACGGAAGAATTTCAATCCCATATTGGATTGATATGCAGCAATCCCATATAGTGTAAGAAAAATTCCAAACTCTAATCTTTATACTCAAATGCCCGTAAAATAAGGAAATTATAGACTCAAAATTTTCCCTTAAGGAAAAATAAAAATATCCTTAAGGAAAAATATATTTTTCTTTAAGGGAAGTAATATTTCTCCTTAAAGATTATTTTGATTTTCTGAGACTTGTAATATTATTTACTAAACTTAACCACACGCCCTGAAAGGGCAGAAGCTCCTAGCCCAGGGCATCACCCAGGGTATAACAGCAATCAGCAAGACGCCCTGAAAGGGCAAAAGCTTTGTATATTCTACTGCTTCAACGAATGGTGAATTTTGGAAAGACTATACGCCAGAGAAGTCAGGAACAGGAAAAGACCTAGCAGCCAATAGCCCCAAGACTCTGTATCCCACATCCATACTACACCTCCTATCAGCAGCAGATTCAGAAGATGAACTACCAGATGCTTGCCAGCCAGGAAACTCAGGCGATAGGCATAATGAATATGACAGAAGACAAAGACTCCTACCGACTCCAGAACATAGGCTACGACGACACCTACTCCCAAACCATTCAAACCAGACCATAGATAGCCGATGATTTCGCAGATGATGAGCAATAGTACACAACAGCATTCCTGAACCAGAAATATCCGAGCCTCACCCCTAGACAAAGGTATATACTCCAGCGGCAAATAAAACGCCTTCCATAATAACCCTACAGCAGCTATCTGAGTCATACCCAAAACACCTAGAAACTGACTGTTGTATAATAAAGGTATGGCGACAGGAAGCAATAGGATAATGGCAATGACGATTGGTCCCATCAAGAGGATATTCATCTCTAACTGTCTGTTTACAATCAGATTACGTTCGTCCGCCTCAACCATACCTTTCTCCTCACTCTTGACAGCAGAAAGACGGGGATAATAATCGGTTTCCATCACCGAAAAGATCATACCGCCATACACCAGCACCAGGGTAATACCGGAATTGAAAAGTCCAACCTCTTCGAGATTACCCTGCTGATTAAGAAAGGCTCTTACCAGAAATTCGGCCCCACTACTCATCATTCCAGCCAAGACAAACGAGAGTCCCAGACGAACCATCGGGAAAGCTTCTTTTAGCTGGCACTTGGAAAAGTACAAGCGATACGGCGATTCCTTACGTGAAAACCAAAAGGCAAGAAACCATTGACCTAATGCCAACAGAAAAAGTACAACGAGAATACCCTGCTCACCGAAGTAGCCATAGATGGGTACAGAAACCAGCAAAGACAAGAGCGCCAATAAAGAAGACTGCACCGCCAATGCCTTGAGCTTACCCAATCCTTTGAGAATAGCCGTCTCGCCACCAGCTAATATGGTAAAGAAGATAGTAGGAGCCAACAAAATAAAATGCAGAGTATGGTTTCCCCACGAAAAAGTGAAGAGATTAAGCAAGGGTCCTAAGAGAGCACAAATCAAAGCCCCCAGAAAAGCAGAAAGCAGACTGAGTGAACGGACCTGAGCAATAGCCTGGTCTATCCCATTTCCGGCATCTGCCTCAGAAACCACTCTCACGCCACTGGTAGGAATACCGAGATTGGAAACAGAAGAAAGAAAATTGGAAGTAGAATTGAAAAGAGACAGCAATCCCATGCCTGAAGGTCCCAGGAACATGGCAGTAAATTTATTCCTGACTACGCCAACGAGCATATTCAGTCCCTGCACTCCTCCAAACAATCCGGTATATTTCAATATATGCGAATAGCTGTTCTTTTCCGAATCCAGTCTTTTATCCATTTTCTTAGTCTTTCCCATAATACTTTAACGCAAATCCAGGATATTTATTGTAGAAACAGGGGAATTATAATAAAGTTCAAGCAACAAAAAAAAGGCCGACACCCTTGAATAAGAGTAATCGACCTTTATACTTTTCAATCTCCAAAGAAGATTCTTTTAGAAGATTAAGCCTCAGCTGGAGCCTCCTCTGTAGCCTCTGTCTCAGCAGCAGC
>ERZ1026878.1891-NODE-1891-length-11351-cov-9.809579_pt1 | contig 11351 bp, 10 predicted proteins | sample MGYA00380169_ERZ1026878 | MGnify/ENA primary metagenome ERZ1026878 (study PRJEB33269, sample SAMEA4719805) | human gut metagenome | biome: human-associated habitat; feature: organic feature; material: feces | place: Cameroon | collected 2013-10 ...
GCGAGATGGTGCACAACATGTTCTCGCACGCGGGCGCGGTGCGCATCGACCATGTACTCGGCCTATTCCGTCTGTGGTGGATTCCGCAGGGCGAAGGCGCGCGCGGTGGCGCGTACGTTACGTACGACTATGAGGCGATGATCGCGATCCTGACCATTGAAGCGTCCCGCGTGAACGGTTTGGTGGTCGGCGAGGATCTGGGCACCGTGCCTGATTACGTACGCACGGTACTCGGCGAGCACGGCCTGCTGGGCTGCATGGTGGAATGGTTCGCCCGCGTGGACGACTCCCCCAACGCCGGCGACCCGTACGCCGATCCGTCCACGTACCGCAAGTACGCGCTGGCTTCCGTCACCACGCACGACCTGCCGCCGACCGCCGGCTACCTGCAGTTCGAGCACGTCAAGCTGCGCGAACAGCTGCACCTGCTGTCCGGCCCGGTCGAGGAGTTCCAGGCTTCCGCCACCGACGAACGCAACGCGATGATGGACCGTCTCGTGGAGTCCGGCCTGATCACGCCGGAAGTGGCGGGCGATGTGGAAGGCCACATCCAGGAAATCGTCGAGGCGATGCACAAGATGCTGCTCAAGTCGCCGTCCGTGCTGCTGCAGGCCGCGCTGGTGGATGGCGTGGGCGAGACGCGCACGCAGAACCAGCCGGGCACGTCCAGTGAATACTCCAACTGGCGTGTGCCGCTGGCAGGCCCGGACCTCAAGGTGGTGCACACCGATGAGGTGTTCGATCTGCCGCGCGTGCAATCGCTTGCCGCCATCATGAACGGCGAGAAGTAGCGTTTAGACTTACCATTCCCCTTTCCTTACAAACCAAAATTCCGGTCCTCCTTGTGGAGGGCCGGAATTTTTCATATATGCAAGGCGATTTGGGAGCGGCCAGGTTCAGCGGTCGATCAGCCCAGCAGCAGCCAGACTGAGGCGTCGCTATCCAGCTTGCCGTCGTCCGTCAACGGCACGGAATTGGCGATGGCGACCGCATCGTCCGGCAGGGCGATCGGCTCGTCGCCGAAATTGGTGACGGACAGGAATCGACGGCCTTCCGTGGCCGGACGCGAGTAGGCGACCACCGTATCGCCCATGTCCAGCAGGTCGGCGGACGTGTCTCCGGTTGCCGTCAGCACCGTCTGTCGCAACTGCAACAGCTTGCGGTACAAGTGCAGCATGGAACCGTTGTCATCGGCCTCGACGTCGGCCGCGAAATCCTTGAACCAGGCCGGCTGCGGCAGGTGCGCGTCGGCGGAATCGCCCTGCTCCGGGCCGAAACCGAACGTGCCGCCGGTGATGAAGTCCGGGCTCCACGAAGCCGGTTCGCCGCAATCGGCAGCCTTCCACGGCATCGGCACACGGCACCCGTCACGACCCTTGTCGGTGAAGTTGCGACGGGTGTTGAACGGCGTCGGATCCTCAAGACGATCCCACGGAATGTTCGCCACTTCGAACAGGCCCAGTTCCTCGCCCTGATACACGTAGGCGGAACCCGGCAGGCCCAGTTCCATCAGCGCGGCTGCGCGGGCGCGACGGGTGCCGAGCTCACGATTCTCGCGGTAGGTCTCTCCGTCACGCAACAGCCAATCGTGCGCCAGCTGGTGGTACGGAGCGTCCTTCACCTGCGGCAGACCGAAACGCGACGGACTGCGCGGCACATCGTGGTTGTTCATAACCCACGTCGTGGTGGAACCGTGCGTTTCCTCGGCGGCGCGCAAGCCGTCAGCAATGGCCGTACGGAACTCGTCGGCGAACCAGTTGGCTTCGGCGAACTCGAAATTGAACACCTGGCCGAGCTCGTCGGTGGACGCGTACAGATGCTGCGATTCGGCCTTCACCCACGCCTCGCCGACGGCGAAACGCGGCGGATTGTACTCGTTGAACACCTGACGCCATTCGCGGTAGATGTCGTGCACTTCCGGACGGTCCCACAGCGGACTGAACGCGCCGTCCGCCGGCAGCACATGCTGCACCGCGGCCGGATCCATGTCGGCCAGCGGCACGGAATCGAGGTCCTTGGCCAAGCCGTGCGCCACGTCGATGCGGAAGCCGTCGGTGCCGTGGTCGGACCAGAATCTCAACGTTTTCTTGAATTCCTCGTGCACGTCCGGATTCTTCCAATTCAGATCCGGCTGCTCCTTGGCGAACATGTGCAGGTACCACTGTCCGTCATCGACCTGCTGCCACGCCGGGCCGCCGAACAGCGACTGCCAGTCGTTCGGCGGCAGCTCGCCGTGCTCGCCGCGGCCTTCGCGGAAGATGTAGCGGTCGCGTGCGGCCGAACCTCGGCCGGCAGCGAGCGCCTCGATGAACATCTTGTGCTTGTTGGACGTGTGGTTCGGCACGATGTCGACGATCACCTTGATGCCGGCTTCATGCGCGGCGGCGGCCATCGCGTCGAAATCGGCCATGGTGCCGAGGCGCGGGTCCACGTTGCGGTAGTCGATCACGTCGTAGCCGCCGTCGGCCAGGTCGGACGGGTAGAACGGGCTCAGCCAGATCGCGTCGATGCCGAGATTCTTCAGGTAATCCATTTTTTCGGTGACGCCGGCGATGTCTCCCAACCCGTCGCCGTTCACGTCTTTGAAGCTGCGCGGGTAGATCTGGTAGACGACGGCTTGCTTCCACCAATCGTCACGCATGTTATTCGCGGTCATTATGCCCCTTTCGTCTGTGCCTGCAACCGTTGTACCGCTGACAACGATAGCATTGCAGGGCGTCCGCTGCGGGGGCGCGCGGGGCGCGCGGGCAATCGCGTTTCCGTTTGCGCAGACCGGCCGGCGGTGCGATCGTTCGTGCCGTCGTTCGCGCTGCGCAAACCAGCAGATCGTGTCGCCGACCGCACGACCGACCGCGCCACACAAACCGGTCAGCCGCATCGCCGTTCGTACAGCCGAACGCGCCGCACAAACCGACCGACCACACGATCGACCGCACGGCGCAAACCGGACAATCGCAAGATGGCGTGCGTCGAGTAGAATCGCAAGAAGATCCGACTTGCATACGTTGCCATACGGATGCCATACGAAAGGCGATTATGAAGTTCCTCTCCCCCGATTCCGGCTTTATGCGCGGCCTGAGCGACGCCGTCGACGCGATCTGGATCAACATTCTGATGCTCATCACCAGTATTCCGATCATTACGATCGGCGCGGCGCTGACCGCCGGCCACGACGCCACCCGCCGCACGCTGTCCGGCGAAGGCACGGCGACGCGCAACTATTTCGCCGCCTTCCGCTCGAATTTCGCGAAATCAACCGGCTACTGGCTGATTTTCGGCACGACCGGCGCGCTGTGCGTCTACTCGTGGATCGTGCTGCAGATCACGCCGCTGCTGATTCCGAAATTCGCGCTGACGATCGTATGGCTGATCGGTTTTGAATGGGTTTGGGCATTGCAGGCACGTTTCGAAAACTCGTTTTGGCGCACGCTCGGCAACGCTTTTGTGTTCGGCGTGAGCAACATCGGGCATACGTTGGCATTGATTGCGATTGACGCGGTGTACGTCGCGCTGCTCGTGGCCAGCTGGTTCTACATACCGCAGGGCCTGTTCCTGCTGCTCGTGCTCGGCTACGGCACCATGCTGATGCTGCATTCGCCGATCCTCGAGCACGTCTTCCGCAAGTACATCAGCAAGTAATTAGGCACGAAAAAAGGGACTGATTCGCATCAGTCCCTTAAATTTTTCTGGGTGAAAATCAGCCCTTCACCGCGCCGCCTTCGGCCCTGCAATTAAGGACCGCGCTACGCGCGGGCTCAACGTTACCCTCGCGGCATAGCCGCTCGGGCTGGAGCCTGGGAACAGCGCACTGCGCTGTTCCCTAAGGGCTGATCGAAGATCAGCCCTTAACGGCTCCAGCCATAACACCCTTGACGATGTACTTCTGGCAGATGAGGTAGAAGATGATGATCGGGATGATGGCCATGACCAGGCAGGCCATCATGGCGCCCATATCCACGGAACCATAACCGCCCTTCAGATACTGCACCGCCACGGAAATGGTCTTGTACTTGCCCAGGTCGAGCGTCAGGTACGGCAGCAGGTAGTCGTTCCAGATCCACATGGCCTGCAGAATAGCCACGGACACAATGGACGGCTTCATGATCGGCACAACGATCTGGAAGAAGATACGCGGCACGGAAGCACCATCGATCATGGCGGATTCTTCCAGCGATTCCGGAATGCCCTTAACCACACCGGTGAAGATGAACACGGCCAGACCAGCGCCGAAGCCCAGATACACGAAGCACAGACCCCACGGGGTGTTGAGCTTGAGCATATCGGCCAGCTTGGAGAGGGTGAACATGACCATCTGGAACGGTACAATCATGTTGAACAAGAACAACGTGTACAGCAGCTTTGCAGCCCAGTTGTTCACGCGGACGATCCACCATGCGCACATCGAAGTGCACACCAGAATCAGCGCCACGGAACCGACAGTGATGAGCAGGGTCCAGCCGAAACTGGCAAAGAAGTTCGTGGTATCGAGGCCACGCGTATAGTTTTCAAGTCCAACGAACGCCTTACCGGTCGGCAGGGAGAACGCGTTACGAGAAATATACGCCTTCTGCTTGAAAGAGTTGATGATCACCAGCACGATCGGGAAGATCCACGCCAGCGAAACCACCGCGAACAGTACGGACCACAGTGCGCCGTGCTTGACTTTTTCTCCGGAGTTCATGCCTCCACCTCCTTGCTCGTGGTGAGCTTGTTCTGGATGAGCGCCACGATGGCCACCAGAATGAAGAACAGCACTGCCTTCGCTTGGCCGACGCCTTCCCAGCCCATACGGCCATAGAACGTGCGGGTAATGTTCATTGCCAGACCTTCAGACATGTTCGACGGAGCGCCGTTGGTCAATGCAAGGTTCTGATCGTACAACTTGAAGCCGTTGGTGACACATAGGAACGAGCATACGGTGATAGACGGCATCATCAGCGGAATGATGATCTTGAACATGGTCTGGGTGCCGTTTGCGCCGTCCACGGAAGCCGCTTCAAGCACATCAGTAGGCAGCGACTGCATACCAGCGATGTAGATAATCATCATATAGCCGATCTGCTGCCAGCACACCAAGATGACCAAGCCCCAGAAGCCGTAGGTTGCGCTATACGTCAACGCGCGGCCCCAGTGAGCGAGAATGCCGTTGAGCAGCAGCATCCAGATGTAGCCCAGGATAATGCCACCGATGAGGTTCGGCATGAAGAACACCGAACGGAAGATGGTAGATCCCTTGATGGCCTTGGTAAGCATATATGCGATGGCAAACGCAACCACATTGATCACAACCGTAGTGACAATGGTCAGCGCCGTCGAGAAACCTAACGCATGCAGGAATTCCTTATCCGCAAGTGCCTTCTGATAGTTTTTAAGTCCAATGAATTCCGAGTCAGTCACAGTTGTGAACTTGCAGAAACTCAAATACACACCCATGATGAACGGGATTACAAACCCGATGATAAATGCAGCGAACGTCGGTAGCGCAAACAGAGCCCACCACTTTCGTATCGCTTTGCCGGCCATGCTGATCATAGCTTGCCTGCTTTCTTTCCTCTCCATTCCAACACCGCAGCAACACGGCATGGAAAACCAACTGCCCCAAATCGGCGAATCACTGCATTGTTTTTCGCCTTTTTAGTTTTTACAGTTGTTATAATAAACAGCGCGACGCGAAATGTCAAACGTTGTCATTTTTACATGTCATAAATCATATATTCTGCATCGTTGTCATAGTATTGACAGCCTGAAAGCATTGTAAATATCAGCCCCCGCAACAACTGTGGTACAAATGAAAACGTTTGTAATCCAACTTTTGCAAGAGTGTTTCAATACAGTATGCTGAATATTCAGTAGTTCTACTATACAAGGGGTCACCATGAAAAGCAGCATTCAAGACGTGGCACAACTTGCGCACGTCTCCATTTCAACGGTTTCTCGCTCCTTCACACGTCCCGACCTTGTGTCGAAAGCCACGCGTGACAAAGTCATGAAAGCTGCCGACGAATTAAATTTTTCCATCTCGCGCTCCGCTGCAGCACTCAAAACCGGCCGCGCGCTACGAATCGCGGTGCTGATTTCCGGCCGACTCAATCTGTGGTTCAGTTCGTCCATCATGGAAGGACTGAACGAATCCTTCCATGATGAAGGCTACGACATCTCGATCTATCAGATGTCCAGCGCCGAGGAACGCCGCGCGTTCTTCGACATGCTGCCGGTACGCCGCAATGTCGACGCCGTAATCGTCATTTCCTTCGACATCGACAGCAACGAAATCAGGCAACTCAGGTCAGTCGATGTGCCAATCATCGGCATCAATTCGAGCTTGCCGGAAGAGCGCGGCTTCAACGCCGCCGTGCGCATCGATGACAAGCAGGGATCCGAATTGGCCGCACGCCACTTGATAACGCTTGGCCATCGCGATATCGCTTACATCCGTACCGACCGTGAAGTGACGCTGCACTTCAGCGTGCAGGGCCGTTTCGATTCGTTCATGACGTGCTGCAAGTCCAATGGCGTCGAACCGCGCGTGTTCGTTACCGACGAAGGCAAGAACAACGTCAGCAAAGTCGTCACGCAGCTGCTCAGCTCGGACCACATGCCCACGGCGATTGCCTGTCAGGAAGACGGCATCGCAATTCCGCTACTGTTCCAGCTGGAACGCAACGGTTTCACAATACCGAACGACATCTCCATCATTGGCTACGACGACAGCACCTACGCTCGCGATCTCGGTTTGACCACCATCCGTCAGACACCGGTCGAGATGGCACACGAGGCGGCCCGTATGACGCTTGCCCTGATTGACAAGCAGCCGCTTGACGAGCCGTTCAAGACGTTTCCCGCACAGCTAATCGTCCGATCGACCACCGCCAGACTGCGTCACTGACGTTTGCCGCACATTGCGCACACGGCAAACGTACGAAACACAGAAAGGCCGTCATCGCAGAACATTGCGATGACGGCCTTCCGTTGTCTCCACAACCGGCTGGGGCGAAGAGAGGAAAGGAAAAATCCTCGACCTCAGCTAGCTTATTCAGTTATTGAATTGCGATTTGCAACTCATGGTGCAACACAATCTCAGTGAGATGCGTCGTACTCAGTCTTCCAACCGTCAACAAACGCGGTCTTGACGGCATCCCAGTCACCGGTACCCTGAGCGTATTCAAGGAGGGCGGAACCAAGCTTGTTCTTCCACTCTTCGGACGGCATCATGGTGAAGTTCCAAGAGACTGCGGTCTTGCCGGAGTTCTGATCATCAACAGCAGCCTGGACCAGCGGATTGTCGGACTTGACGTCGCTGAAGGACTTGAACGGGGTGGTGAAGCCCATGTCGCTGGACAGAGACTTGATGCCGGTCTTGCTGGTGACGACCCACTTCAGGAAGTCCTTGGTGGCCTTCTTGTCAGCGTCGGAAGCCTTGGAGTTGATGCACCAGTAGTTCTCGGAACCGGTGGCCAGACCCTGCTTCTCTTCGCCCTTGGCACCGATGTAGATCGGGATCATGCCAACGCTGTCAGCCTTCATGCCGGCCTTCTGCAGATCGGACCATGCCCAGGTGCCGTTCTGATAGAACACAGCCTCGCCGAGGGAGAACTCGGAAGTAGAATCATCACCGGTCTTGGAGCTCAGCTGGGTCGGCTCGGTGGTGGAGTCCTTCAGATACAAATCGAAGATGTTCTTATATTCCGGCAGGTAGGTGCCCTTGATGGTCTCCGGCTGCTTGGTGACGTTGTCATCCTTGAACTCATAGTAAAGCGGCAGGTTAGCCAAATGGGTCTTGAAACGCCAGTCGGAGCTGGAGTCGAAGCCGGCGGAGGTGAACGCGCCCTTGACACCAAGCTGGTCCTTCTTAGCCTGGATGTCATCGGCCACGGCCTTCAAGGTATCGAAGTTGTCGATGTCATCGACGCTCTTGATCTTGGCGCCGTCAGTGGCAATGTACTTGGCCAGCAGATCCTTGTTGTAGATCAGGCCATAAGTCTCCATGGCATACGGAACACCGACGACCTTATCCCCATCCTTGAGGGCGACATCCTTGTTGATAAGCTGCTTGTACGGCTCAGTATCGGACATGTCTTCGGTGTAGGACGACCAGTTCTGGTAGCCGACAGGGCCGTTGACCTGGAACAAGGTCGGAGCCTCGGACTTGGCGATCTCGGACTTCAAAGTCTGTTCGTATGTACCGGAAGCAGCGGTCTGGACCTTGACCTCAACACCAGTTTCCTTGGTGTAATCCTTGGCCAGCTTCTGCCATTCATCATTGGATTCCGGCTTGAAGTTAAGGAAGTACACCTTGCCCTTGCCGTTATCGGAACTTGAGCTAGAACCACCGCAAGCAGCCAACGTGCCAACAGACATTGCCGCGATAGCGACCATTCCAACTGCTGCCTTAATAGTACGATTCATCATCGAACCTTTCTCTTCCATTCCGTTCCCAGCTTCTCGTTGGGAAACAATTTGCGGTATCGCGTCATCACGATTCCTAACAACCACTATTGTGCCGCATTTCCCCGATTTTTGCAAACGTAGGCAAAATGAATTCAAAAATCAGACGTCACACCATCGAAAGAAATCCCGAAAATCGTTTATTTTCAATACTTTTAGAGAGCATACTTTTATGCAAGCGTTTGCGACACGCCGCAGCAAAGTGGCAAGTCATGCATGCAATAAAAAGGCGGTTCCAAGGAGGGACCGCCATAATATTCAGCGATATCAAACAGTTCCGTTCGATAATTCAGCAATTCCAATGTTCGATGACATTGTCACCTTTATATTGGCTTAATACACAATAATGCGCAGTGTCCAATCGCAGCAACCGCGCGAAATGCGGATCAACACCGAGCCATTGCGACGTCAAGATACGAAGAACGTGCGCATGCGCCACCAGCAGCACATCGTTTCCAGCGTCGAGCAACGGTTTGACCGTGGCGATCGCCTCACGTGTGCGCGCCGCAGCTTCCTCCACCGTCTCACCCGGACCGTTGTGCACGGGCACCTGCTCGCCGTTCGGCAAAGTTTCAATCCAATCGCCTTCCAACGATTCGGGAAGTGCCTGCGGACCGTCGCGCCACACATCCCAAGCGAAACCGCCCACCGCACTCACTTCCTGGCGCGTACGCCCTTCGGCACGGCCGTAATCCCATTCCGCGATTTCAGGGAGCACATCGAAATCGCCATATCCGGCCAGCTGCGCCGTCTGCTGGGCTCTGCGCAACGGACTGGCGAACATGCACCCCTGCGCGAAACCCTGGGGAAACGCCTCACGCAACCGTTCGCCGGCGGCACGAGCCTGATCGCAGCCAATGTCAGTCAACGGAATATTGGTGCGGCCAGTGTGCTGTCCGGATTCGCTCCACACGGTCTGCCCGTGACGCAGCAGCACCAAGCGGCCAGGGGTGATTGCGGAAGCGGCATTGCCTCCCAGTTGAGTTTCAGTCATGTCTCTACTCTAGCCGACGCAAGCTGCGTTTTCATCCCATTCCGCCACGTGTCCCGCACATATTCCGGCATGTTTTCCGACGCGTTACACTGGTTTCATGAGTGAAATGCCGAATATGGAATCCAGTGCGGACCGCGTGGTGGCGGCCCTGCACACCGTCGACGAGAAGGTGAATGCGATGCGCGACCAGAGACTGAACGATCCCGATTCATTTGGCGATAAGATTTTCAAGTCCGTCGTGCCCACGTTGGCCGGACTGGTGCTCGGCAAGGCGTTCGAGATGGTGTGGAAGAAAAGCGTCGGCCGCAAGGCCGTCCGTGCCGACGGTACCAAGAACGAGGCTGCGGAAGCGGCGCTCGGCATCGTATTCGCCGTGGTTTCCGCCGGTTTCGGCGCGCTCGTATCGCAACTGTCCGGCCGCGGGTCGAAGGCGATTGTGGACAGGCGGCACGCACGGCAGGCGCATCGCAAGTAAATACGTCGCAAATATCGCAAAGCAGTCTCAAGTAGATATGTTCTCACAGGGAGACGGATTTAGCCCGATTCCCTTGCAAAATCGCGCCGCGCGGACAACAATGGCGGTATGAGCAACATTCTTCATAACGCAACCGTCGACACTCTGCTGGAGCGTCGTTCCATCCGTAAATTCAAGCCGAAGCCGCTGCCGGACGACGTCGTCGAAACGTTGGAGACCGTGGCGCAGCATGCGGCGAGCAGCCAGTTCCTGAACGACTGGTCCGCCATCCGCGTCACCGAGCCAGCCGCCAAGAAGCGTCTTGCCGAAATCGGCGGGCAGCCGTATATCGCGACCGCGCCGCTGCTGTACGTGTTCGTGCTGGACGAGCATCGCAATGCCGCGATCGCCGCGCGCAGGGCGTGGAAGTGGCGTCCGACGCGTTCACGCTCAATGGCAGCTATCGTTTCACGCAGGCGCAGAACGACGCGGTTCTGGCACTGCACGCGATGGAGACGGCCGCGTACTCGCTCGGCTTGGGTTGCGTGATTCTCGGCTCGCTGCTCAACGATGTTCCCGCGCTGATCGACCTACTGAATCTGCCCGAATACACGTACCCGGTGCTGGGCATTGCGATCGGCAAGCCCGATCAGGAGCCGGCCGTCAAGCCGCGTATGCCGCGTTCCATGCAGTTCTTCGAGAACGAGTATCCAAGTAGCGATGAGAAGCTGCTGTCCGGCTTGGATTCGTTCGACGTCGAAGTACACAAGTATTACGATTTGCGCGATACTGAACGGCCGGTGGACGCGTTCAGCGACCAGATTGCGGCAAATGCGATCGACGAGGGCGTGAACGCCAAGGCCGTTGCCGTGCAGGCGAAGCGACAGGGCTTCCGTTTGGAGCGGTAGATACATGGCAGCGCTCGTATCATTGATACGAAGCTGATACAACACAAGGCCCGGTGGATTGCAATGAATCCGCCGGGCCTTGGTTTTATATGTTGCCTTGTTCTCGGTATTGTCCTGTTATGCCCTGCTATTGCTCTGCTATTACCTTCTGCGGGGCTTGTAGCCCTTCTTGCGGGAATGTGGCTTGAGCTGCTGGTTAAGCGGAACATGCATGTAGCTGGATTGTGGATCGCGATGCGTGAGATGCCAAGTACCGCAGAAATCGCAACGGTATACCCAAAGCTCAGTGCCGCGTTCGCGCCAACTCTGGTCGGCGGCCTGCTGAGCCGTTGCCTTGTCGTGATACATGATCTTGTTCGACTCGGTGCAACGTTTGGGTACGAAGTAATGCATAGTTGCCCAGTCTATAAACCCATTGCGATAAAACGCTTGCGCCCTACTTGTGTTCAGGGATAAAAAAATGGGGTTCCCGGAGCAGGATGCTCGACGGGAACCCCCAACATGTGAAGCGGCGGCGTGCTACTCTCCCACACCCTCTCGAGTGCAGTAC
>ERZ1026878.1902-NODE-1902-length-11262-cov-5.876863_pt1 | contig 11262 bp, 11 predicted proteins | sample MGYA00380169_ERZ1026878 | MGnify/ENA primary metagenome ERZ1026878 (study PRJEB33269, sample SAMEA4719805) | human gut metagenome | biome: human-associated habitat; feature: organic feature; material: feces | place: Cameroon | collected 2013-10 ...
ACGACTCGTGGGGCTATCAGCATGCCGACAACAACTACAAGTCGCCCTACATTCTTCTGCGCACATTTGTCGACTGCTTGTCGATGGGTGGCAACATGCTTCTCGACATCGGTCCGAAGGAAGACGGAACAATTCCCGAGGAGCAGGTGGCTATACTCAAGGAGTTTGGTCGCTGGACAAAGAAGCACAAGGAGGCTATCTACGACACACGCGCCGGCATTCCCAACGAGCATTTCCAGGGCTACACCACATTGAACAAGGCTGGCGACATCCTTTATCTCTACCTCCCTTACAAACCCAATGGTCCTATCGAGGTGAAGGGATTGGTGAACAAGGTGAACCGCGTGTGGGTTGTTGGCAGTGGCGAGATAATCTCTTCAAAGGTCTACAACAAGAACTATTGGAGCGAGGTGCCTGGCAACCTTTACATTAATGTGCCTGAACGTTCGCTCGACCCGATGATTACTGTAGTGGCTGTATTGCTCGACGGACCCATCAAGCTCTATCGTGGAGCAGGCAAGGTGATTGAGAGCAACTAATATTTGTTTGCATTCATATGTAGCAGAGCATTGCTCTATAAAAGCTTTTGTGTAGGAGGTTGGACCGTTTTGTCCAACCTCCTATATTTTTTATGGTCTGATTTGTAATGTCTATTTGGCATTATTGCCCATTTTTTGCAATTGTATAGGCCAACTTCCTTGTAAAAAGCATTATAATAAAAATAATTAAAAGTTTTTATTCCTTTAACTCACAAATTATTGTTAATTTTGTAGGCACTTTTGTGACGTTGCCAATCGCGATTTGTAGCAATGTCCAAATATGAGGAATTATTCTTATTTTTTTAATATATTTATGGCAAATGTAATTAAGTTACGTAAGGGTTTGGACATCAACCTTAAGGGAAAGGCCGCCGAGCAAAAATTCCCGGTTAAGGCTGCTGCCCAGTATGCCCTTGTACCTGATGACTTTGTAGGCATGACTCCCAAGGTGGTAGTTCGCGAGGGCGACCATGTGAAGGCTGGCGACGCTCTGTTTGTCAACAAGAAGCAGAACGACGTTAAGTTCGCATCGCCCGTGAGTGGAGTAGTGCAGGCAGTTGTCAGAGGCGACCGCCGCAAGGTGTTGCGCGTTGTCGTAGAGGCTGACAAGGATCAGCAGTATGTTGACTTCGGTCAGAAACAGGTGGCTTCGCTCGATGGCGACACCGTGGTTAAGGCTCTGCTTGAGGCTGGCTTGTTCGGCTACATCAACCAGCTGCCCTACGCCGTGTCTACCACTACCGACCAGAAGCCACGCGCTATCTTTGTAAGCGCATTGCGCGACATGCCTCTCGCAGGCAATTTCGAGTTTGAGCTTCAGGGCAACGAGAAGGACTTCCAGACGGGTCTCACAGCTCTGTCGAAAATCGCCAAGACCTATCTCGGCATTGGCGCACAGCAGACAAACTCTGCCTTGACCTCAGCCAAGGACGTTGAGGTGAACGTGTTCGACGGTCCGTGTCCGGCAGGCAACGTTGGTGTTCAGGTGAACAACATCGCTCCCGTGAACAAGGGCGAGGTGGTTTGGACAGTCGACCCGACAGCAGTCATCTTCTTCGGAAGATTGTTCAACACAGGCAAGGTGGATCTCCGTCGTCTTGTGGCAGTTGCAGGTAGCGAAATCAACAATCCGGCTTATGCCGAGGTGCTTGTTGGTCAGCCTATCTCGAGCCTTCTCGAGGGCAAGCTCGCAAAGAAGGATCACGTGCGCATCATCAACGGCAACCCGTTGACAGGCCGCAAGTGCACAGCCGAGGACTTCGTTGGCGGTCACACATCCGAGATTACCGTAATTCCTGAGGGCGACAATGTTGACGAGATGCTTGGTTGGATTCTTCCACGCACCAACGACTTCTCTGTCAGCCGCAGCTACCTCTCATGGCTCTTCGGCAAGAACAAGGAGTACAGTCTCGACGCACGCGTCAAGGGTGGCGAGCGCCACATGATTATGAGTGGCGAGTACGACAAGGTGCTCCCGATGGACATCTATGGCGAATATCTCGTCAAGGCAATCATTGCCGGCGACATCGACCGCATGGAGCAGCTTGGCATCTACGAGGTAGCTCCCGAGGACTTTGCCGTGGCAGAGTTTGTCGACTCATCGAAGCTTGAGCTCCAGCACATCGTGCGCAAGGGTCTCGACATGCTCCGCAAGGAGAATGCATAACATTTAATTTAATTACAAAGAGAAAAGTATGAATTTTCTAAGAAAATATCTTAACGACATCAAGCCCAACTTCGAGCCTGAGGGAAAGCTCCACGCCTTCCGCAGCTTGTTCGACGGCTTTGAGACTTTCCTGTTTGTGCCCAACCAGACTTCAAAGACCGGTGTGAACATCCACGACGCCATCGATTCAAAGCGCATCATGAGCTTTGTGGTGATTGCGTTGCTTCCGGCATTGCTGTTTGGTATGTACAACGTGGGATTCCAGAACTACAAGGCAGCCGGCGCTTTGGCCGACGCTTCGTTCTTCTCAATGTTCATCTACGGAGCATTGCAGGTGCTTCCTAAAATCATCGTCAGCTACGTTGTAGGTCTCGGCATCGAGTTTGCCTGGGCACAGTGGAAGGGCGAGGAGATTCAGGAGGGCTTCCTTGTTTCGGGCATCATTATCCCGTTGATTATCCCTGTGGGCTGTCCGCTGTGGGCACTCGCCATTGCCGTAGCCTTCGCCGTAGTAATCGGCAAGGAGATTTTCGGCGGTACAGGTATGAACATCTTCAACGTGGCTCTTATCACCCGCGCGTTCCTCTTCTTCTCTTATCCTACAAAGATGAGTGGCGACGCTGTTTGGGTGGCCAACGACACAATCTTCGGTCTTGGCAACACTCTTCCCGACACCTTCACCTGCGCCACACCGCTTGGTGAGATTGCACAGGGAGCAGCCGTGAACAGCAGCCTCTGCGACATGGTCACAGGTCTTATCCCAGGTTCAATCGGCGAGACCAGCGTTATCGCCATCGCCATTGGTGCCGTGATACTTCTCTGGACAGGCATTGCCTCATGGCGCACAATGCTCAGTGTGTTCGTTGGTGGTGCTGTTGCAGCCTACATCTTCGAGGCTCTCGGCATGACTCCTATCGCATGGTATGAGCACATTGTGTTGGGTGGCTTCTGCTTCGGTGCTGTGTTTATGGCTACCGACCCTGTGACATCAGCCCGCACACAATGCGGACAGTACTACTACGGTGCCATCATCGGCATCATGGCAGTAATCATCCGCGTTATGAACCCTGGTTATCCAGAGGGTATGATGCTCGCCATCCTCTTTATGAACATGTTCGCTCCGCTCATCGACTACTGTGTAGTGCAGAAGAACATCACCAAGCGAATGAAACGTTTAACCAACAAATAACCATTATCGGAATATGGAAGAAACAAAGAAGAAGGGGTTGAACACCAGTTCCAACTCCTACACAATCATATATTCTGTCGTTATCGTAGTTATCGTTGCGTTCCTGCTTGCCTTCGTGTCTTCTACACTCAAGCCGCAGCAGGACGAGAACGTGGCTCTCGACAAGAAGAAGCAGATTCTCGCAGCCCTCAACATCCGCGACATCGACGGAGCTGAGGCTACAGAACAATATAATAAGGTGGTTACAGCCGACAAGATCATCGACCGCAACGGCGAGGAGGTTGAGGCTGGAAAGCAGGGTGGCACAGAAGCTGGCTTCCTCTGCAACAGCGCTTCTACCAAGGAAGGCAAGCTTGCTCTCTACGTTTGCAACGTCGACGGCGAGACCAAGTACGTCATCCCTGTTTACGGTATGGGTCTTTGGGGCGGCATCAGCGGCTACATTGCCCTGAACGCCGACAAGCAGACCGTATATGGAGCTTACTTCAACCACGAGGGCGAGACCGCTGGTCTTGGTGCCGAAATCAAGGATTCTCGCGTATGGCAGGATCAGTTCAAGGGCAAGCATGTCTTTGCCGCAGGCAAGGAAGGCGTGGCTCTCTCTGTAGTGAAGAAGAACGAGGTTAGCGATCCTACAACCCAGTGCGACGCCGTGACAGGCGCAACACTTACTTGTAACGGTGTGAGCGACATGCTCAAGAACGGCCTCGGTGAGTACACAAAATTCTTAACATCTAAATAAGGAGGAGGAACAAGATTATGAGTTTGTTTTCAAAAGAGAATAAGGCTGCATTCACCAATCCTCTGAACCTCGACAACCCTATCCTCGTACAGGTGCTCGGTATCTGCTCGGCTCTCGCCGTGACATCCCAGCTCAAGCCTGCCATCGTGATGGGTCTTGCCGTGACGGTGATTACAGCATTTGCCAACGTGATTATCTCAATCATCCGCAACACCATACCTAACCGCATCCGTATCATCGTGCAGCTTGTGGTTGTTGCCGCTCTCGTTACCATCGTGAGCCAGATTCTCAAAGCTTTCGTCTACGACGTGAGCGTGGAGCTGTCTGTCTACGTGGGTCTTATCATCACCAACTGTATCCTCATGGGTCGTCTTGAGGCCTTCGCCATGCAAAACAAGCCTTGGCCGTCGTTCCTCGACGGTGTGGGCAACGGTCTTGGCTATGCCTACATCCTTGTGGTGGTTGGCGGCGTGCGCGAGCTTCTTGGCCGTGGCTCATTGCTCGGCTTCCAGCTCATTCCTCAGGGAGTTTACGACGCAGGCTACATCAACAATGGTATGATGACAATGCCCGCCATGGCGCTCATCCTCTTGGGATGCGTAATATGGATTCATAGAGCTTACTTTTACAAAGAAAAATAATCAGAAGTAAACAATGGAACATTTAATAAGCCTTTTCTTCCGGTCCATTTTTGTGGACAACATGATATTCGCCTTCTTCCTCGGTATGTGTTCGTTCCTTGCCGTGTCGAAGAACGTGAAGACATCATTGGGACTGGGTCTTGCCGTGACATTCGTGTTGCTCGTCACCGTGCCTGTCGACTATCTGTTGCAGACCAAGGTGTTGGGTCCCGACTGTCTTATTGAGGGTGTAGACCTTTCCTACCTGAGCTTCATCCTCTTCATTGCCGTTATCGCCGGCATCGTGCAGTTGGTGGAGATGGTTGTCGAGAAGTTCTCGCCGTCGCTTTATGCGGCCCTCGGTATCTTCTTGCCTCTTATCGCCGTTAACTGTGCCATCATGGGTGCTTCGCTCTTCATGCAGCAGCGCATCAATCTCGACCCATCCAACTCGCAGTACATCGGCAACGTTGTCGACGCTCTTGTTTACGCCCTTGGTAGCGGTATCGGTTGGACCTTGGCCATCGTAGCCATGGGTGCCATCCGCGAGAAGATGCAGTACAGCGATGTGCCAAAGCCTCTCCAGGGTCTCGGCATTACATTCATCACCGTAGGACTCATGGCAATGGCCATGATGTGCTTCTCTGGTCTTAAAATATAATAAGGAGGACTCAACGTTATGAATACATCATTTATATTTGCAAGTATCGGAGTTTTCCTTGTTGTGATACTCCTCTTGGTTGTCATCCTGCTCGTAGCTAAGAAGTTCCTCAGCCCGAGCGGCAATGTCAACATCGAAATCAATGGCGACAAGACCATCAACGTGCCTCAGGGCTCGTCGTTGATGACTACACTCAACGAGAACGGCATCTTCTTGCCTTCAGCCTGTGGCGGTAAGGCAAGCTGCGGCCAGTGTAAGGTTCAGGTGCTTGAGGGTGGCGGCGAGATTCTCGACTCCGAGAAGCCTCACTTCACACGCAAGCAAATCAAGGACAACTGGCGTTTGGGTTGCCAGTGCAAGGTGAAGTCGGACATGAAGATCAAGGTGCCCGATTCGGTTATGGGTGTTAAGGAATGGGAGTGCGAGGTTATCTCCAACAAGAACGTTTCTTCGTTCATCAAGGAGTTCAAGGTGGCATTGCCTCCGGGCGAGCACATGGACTTCGTTCCTGGCTCTTACGCTCAGATCAAGATTCCTGCATACGACTGCATCGACTACGACAAGGACTTCGACAAGGACCTCATTGGCAAGGAATACATCGGCGCATGGGAGAAGTTCAATATCTTCTCGCTCAAGGCCCACAACCCCAACCCGACTGTGCGTGCTTACTCAATGGCCAACTATCCCGACGAGGGCGACATCATCACCCTCACCGTGCGTATCGCCACAACTCCGTTCCTGCCACGTCCGCAGGTGGGCTTCCAGAACGTGCCTACGGGTATCGCCTCTTCTTACATCTTCTCGTTGAAGCCGGGCGACAAGGTTATGATGTCAGGTCCTTATGGCGACTTCCATCCTAACTTCACTTCGGGCAAGGAGATGATATGGATTGGTGGTGGTGCTGGTATGGCTCCGCTCCGTGCTCAGATTATGCACATGACAAAGACTCTGCACACCCGCGACCGCGAGCTCCACTTCTTCTACGGCGCTCGTGCTCTTGGCGAGGCTTTCTTCCTTGAGGACTTCTGGGAATTGGAGAAGGAATATCCTAACTTCCACTTCCACCTCTCGCTCGACCGCAAGGACCCTGTTGCCGACGCTCAGGGCGTGAAGTACTACGAGGGATTTGCCGTTAACTGTATCCGCGACACCTACTTGAAGGATCACGAGGCTCCTGAGGATTGCGAGTACTACCTCTGTGGTCCTCCTATGCTCATCAAGACAGTTACCGACTATCTTGATTCGCTCGGCGTAGACCCGGAAAGCATTATGTACGACAATTTCGGTTAATAAAAACAAACCGAAACAAACTTATAGAAAATATTAACAAAGTCGCTGATTTTCAGCGGCTTTGTTGCGTTTATAAGGGTTGCGGTTCTGTGGTTTGCTATAGGCTTGTTTAGGTTTATTTGGAACCAATCTGTCCCTTATCTGTCCCCCGAGAGTGTCCCCCAAAAAATGATGAGATGAAGAATATCGATTTTAGTCCTGTCCACTTACGGACAAAGAAGATTGCGCAAGGCAAGGAGTCCATCTATCTTGACATAGTGAAGGACGGAGTGCGCAGAAAAGAGTATCTCGGTTTGTATCTTGTGCCAGAGCAGACGCGAGCCGACAAGGTGATAAACCGTGCCACACTGAAGACGGCAGAGGAAATAAAGGCGAAACGGCTGATTGAGCTGCTTGAAGGCAAACTGACATTCGCCGGGGAGAAAGCTGCCAAGGTGAACTTGATAGAGTGGCTGGAGGAACAGCGTGTGTATTATTACGACAACGAAAATATGAACTATTCCAAGACCATTCACAATCTCATTCAACATTTGAGATTGTTCAAAGCAAAACAGGTGACAATGAAAGATGTCACACCTGCTTTCCTGAGAAGGTTCTTGGAGTATCTTCGTGGAGATGGAGTAAACAAGTATGGCGGCAGGTTGTGCCAAGAAACTATTTACACATACTTCACGGTATTGTCGATTCTGATGAACAAGGCGGTGAGACTGGACTTGATAGCCTCAAATCCGTTTCACAAGTTGTCGCAAGCGGAGAAACCTCAGCGTAGAACCAAGAAGAAAGAATATTTGACGCTTGATGAGGTGAAGCGAATGAGTGCAGCTGAATGTGATGATTGGAGAGTGAAATACGCTTTCATGTTCTGTTGCTTTACGGGATTGCGCTATGTGGATGTGTCGCGGTTGAAGTGGAAACATATCGTGGAGGTTGGTAAAGGCGAGTACCAGATAGAGCTTGTGCAGCAGAAGACCAAGGAGCCTGTATATGTCCCTCTTTCGGCCAACGCTATGAAATGGTTGCCAGAGCGAGGGTATGACGGTAGGGAGAATTATATATTCAAGTTCCGGGATCGTTCAATCATCTATGACTACCTGAACAAGTGGGCTAAGGCTGCGGGGATAGAGAAGCATGTGACGTTCCACATGAGCCGCCACACTTGTGCCACGCTGTTGCTCTACTATGGAACGGACCTTTACACTGTGTCAAAGATCCTTGGGCACACTTCGATAAAGACGACACAGGTTTATGCGAAGGTTGCTGACGAGATGAAACGTAAGGCTGTAGGCAACATTCCAGATGTTTAATCTTTGCCAAGATCATAAATTGTCTTTATTCAATTTGCCGACAAAGGTAGGTTTCAAATACCTTTGTCGGCTTTTAACATTTTGAAACAAAAAAGCCTCTTTCTCACGCGCGTGTACGCGTAGGCGCACACACTCTCGCATGTACGCACGCACATGCACACGCAGGTGTAGTTGTAGTAGTAGTTATATATTATATATATATACTTTAGGGGAGGAAATCCGAAGAAAAGGGCATTTATGCGGAATAAATCCGAAGAAATAATTATTTATGCGGAAGAAATAGGGATTTATGCGGAAGAAATCCGAAGAAATGAGGGTTAATGAGGAATAAATCCGAAGAAAAGGGCATTTTTACGGAAGAAAAGAAATCGGGTTCTGGGCTGTTTTTGGCTGTTTTGGGGCTGAAAAGCCTTTGATTTTTTAGTTAAGGTACGTTAAATCCGAAGAAATGGGGATTTATGCGGAAGAAATGGGGATTTATGCGGAAGAAATAATAATAAATGTGGAATAAATCCGAAGAAACACCTTTTTCTTCTGCATTAATCCGAAGAAATAGGGATTTATGCGGAAGAAATCCGAAGAAATGAGGGTTAATGAGGAATAAATCCGAAGAAAAAAGCGGCCTATCCTCGCGGACAGGTCGCTTCGCTTAACTATGAGTAAACAATAAGAGTTGCTCTAAAAGTAGAGACTTTAGATGATGATGGGTGGGGACGAGCGTTTATTCGTCTTCATCATCCTCGTCGTTGTCGTCGTCGAGCTCGCCACCGCTGAGGAGCGTAAGTTTGTCCTCGATGGTGCGGACGTTGACGGCGGCGTTCATGTCCACGTCGACGGCCTTCATCTTCGGTGTGTGGAACTCGAGGTGTCGGAGTTCGGCGTTGACACGGTCGGTGGGATCGAGCAGGAGCATATCAAGCTCGAAGTTGGACATTATGCCGCGCTCTGTTGGCTTTGGCTGGAAATAATCCATGGAATGAGCGCGGATGAACCCTTTGAGCGGGTTTTCTTTGTTGGGTGTGCCTTTCTTGCGGCCACCAGTTTTCATTCCTTTCATAATCGTTGATTTTATTGCCAAGTGCTTCTTTGGCACAAAAGTTAAAAGTGATGTGCAAAGATACTGTGTTAACTTAGCGCACGAATTGTAACTTTTGAAATATAAACGACTATGGGATTAATTGGAAGCATAGCAGGCGGCGCGCTTGGTGCGGCTGGAAGCATATTCGGCGGCATAAGCGCGAGCAAGGCGATGAGACGTGTGAGGAAGAACCTTGAGGCTCAGAAGCAGGATAACCAGAACTGGTATGACCGCAGGTATAATGAGGATGCCACGCAGAGGGCTGACGCTCAGCGCATACTGACCATGACGGAGGAGAGCATTAAGAACCGCAACAGACAGGCGGCTGGAGCTCAGGCCGTAATGGGCGGTACGGACGAGAGCCTGGCGGCCACGAAGGAGGCTAACGCTAAGGCGTTGGCTGATGCGGCGTCGCAGATTGCCGTGAACGGGGAGAACCGCAAGGACCAGATAGAGCAGACGTACAGGCAGCGTGACGCTCAGATAGACGAGACGTTGAACAATGTGGACATCAACAAGGCGCAAGCCATCGGTCAGGCCGCTCAGGGCGTGATGAAGGTGGGCAGCGGGATTGCGGGTGTCATCTAAAGGATTTGTGATATGAGTGGATGGACGGAAGAACAGCAGGAGCAGTATGAACAGCAGCAGGAGCAGGGGAACGAGGGCGGATCAGCGCCCAAGGGTTCGGCTGAATGGGCTGGAGAGCACAGCGGGGAGAATGCTCCTGGAGAGAGCAAGGAGACGCCTAAGACTGACGTGGCTCCTGAGGCTGACAAGCTTGTGGGGGTGTCGGGGCAGAACAATGCTGATGCTGTGATGGGCTATGACGAGCAGATTGCGGCTTTGCAGACGGCCGCCAACAGATACAAGCCGGAGACGGAGGAGGAGCGAAGCAAGAGGGAACGCAGGGAGAAGTCGCAGAAGATAGTGGCTGCTGTGACTGACGGTTTGCAGGCGTTGGGAAATCTCTACTTCACTTCGCGTGGCGCGCCTAACATGTATGACTATCAGAAGACGGGCCAGCTTGCGCCGTTGCAGGACAGACTGGAGAGGCTGAGGGCGGAACGTCAGGCGAATGCGGACAAGTACCTTCAGTACTCGCTCAAGGTTGGAGACTTGCGGAATGAGCGGGCAAAGACCGTGAGGGAGATGGAGGAACAGCAGGAACGCATGAAGCAGGCGAGGGAGAAGGCACAGCGTGAGCAGGAAGCACACGGATGGCTTGCGGCATTGCAGCCGGACAAGCAGCGTGAGCAAGCTGGTAAGGCTACTAAAGCCGAGCAGGAGGCTATCACCGCTGAGGAGGAGGCTAAGAACGCTCCCGAAATGCAAAAGGCTAAACTGGAAACCGAAAAGGCACGAGGTGAGGCACAGAGAGCGTCAGCAGGTGCAAGCAGGGCATCCGCAACCAACTCGTATGCTTCGGCACGCGCTCACGACAGATCCAACGTCAACGAGTTCAGTGCATGGGACGAGAACGGACGTGAACACAAGTTCAGAACCAAGGGAGCTGCCGAGGCTTTCGCACGTCAACATGGCACATTCGAGGAGACGAACGTTACTTCTAAGCGAGAAACTGACAGCGAAAAATATGGTCATTCCTCTTCAACGACCACGCAGAAGGGCGGCTATCCCAAGCGAGTTGCGCGAGACAACACACCTCCAAGTCGCAGACGAGGAGGAAATAATGATAATACACCACCAAGCAGAAGAAGATAATGGCACAAGTAAACGATAATGACGACATCAAGTGGCTCTACGGCAAATTGAAAGCCAAGGGCTACAATATTGGCAGTGAAGCAGAGTTCAAGTCTTCGCTTGCCAACGGTGAAGACCGCAAGTGGTATTACGAGAAGGCTAAAGGCATGGGGTTGAACATGGGTAGTATGGCAGACTTCGAGAGTATGTATGCGCCAAAGTCGGCACCATCAAAGGGTACGACTGTATCGCATGTTGCTCCGAATCAGCCGCAAGAGACTGTTGTGCCAACTTTGGAAGCGCCTAAGCCGAAAGCACCATCCAAGCCGCATGGCACACCTATGACTGAGGCAGAGAGGCTGAGTATGGGTTATAGGGTAGGTCAGATGGTGAAAAATGCGCAGCAGGGTGTTAGAAACACTAACTCGCTCTAAATTGGGCTTTGATTGAAAATCAAGAAGTTGGGCGTTTGCCT
>ERZ1026878.1912-NODE-1912-length-11185-cov-8.113747_pt1 | contig 11185 bp, 9 predicted proteins | sample MGYA00380169_ERZ1026878 | MGnify/ENA primary metagenome ERZ1026878 (study PRJEB33269, sample SAMEA4719805) | human gut metagenome | biome: human-associated habitat; feature: organic feature; material: feces | place: Cameroon | collected 2013-10 ...
TCTACAGCCGTATGTTCCCCCTCACCCCAGCCCTCTCCCTCAAGGGAGAGGGGGTCGTCGGAGCAGACATTATTTTCCTCACCCCACAGGGAGAGGGAGAAAAGCGAGGTATCAGGCCTCGCGTTTTCCAGGGAACATCACGCTCGCAATAATCCCCAGCGCCAGCACGCCGAGCACGACAAACAGGCTTGCCGTGGCGCCAATGTTGTAACCGTGATGCCAGAAGTGATCGGTGGCATTTAATCCCAGCTTGAACGCCACGAAGAACAGCAGCAGCACGACGGCTTTTTCGAGGTGCACCAGATACTGCTTCAGCGCTTCCAGCACGAAGTAGAGCGTACGCAGACCGAGAATGGCGAACATCATGGCGCTGTAGATAATCAGCGGCTCGCGGCTCACGGCAATAATGGCCGGCACGGAGTCAAAGGCGAACATCACATCGGAGAGTTCGACAACCGCCACGCAAAGCAGCAGCGGCGTCGCATAGCGCTTCGCCTTCTTAACGCGGCCCACCATCACGTCCTGGTTTTCCGGTTTTTCGAGCTCCGCATCCACCTCTTTCTGGGTCAGAATAAAGGCATTGCTGCTGATTTTCGGCCAGACAGGATAGAAGCGTTTCACCAGGCGATACGCGAGATGCCCGGAGTAATCCTCCACCTCGTCGCTTTCTTCATTGCGCTTGAGCATCATCACTGCCGTCCAGCCGACGACCAGCGCGAAAATCACCTCCACGTACGGCCCCAGGCTCAGCAGGCTGGTGCCGATCGCCACGAAAATACCGCGGAAGATAATCGCCCCCAGCACGCCCCAGTAAAGGACGCGGTGACGATACTTATCCGGCACGCCGAACCAGGCGAAGATCGCCATCATCACAAACAGGTTATCGACAGAGAGCACCTCTTCCAGCGCGTAACCGGTAAGGAACAGGCTCGCCATTTCGGCACCATGGTGAACATACAGGAACCCGGCGAACGCCATCGCCATCATGACCCAGAAGAGGGACCACATGGCGGCACTTTTCAGCGAGATCGGTTTATCGTGACGGTGCATAAAGAGGTCGATAAACATCGCCCCAACGGCCATCACCACAAAGACAACAACGGTTTCCGTCGGGAAACCGAGATGAGCAGCAGACATACAAAACCCTTTTGGCAGACAAAACACAACACCATGCAAACTGGCGTAAACCAGGAACAGAAAGGCGTGGGCTGTTACTCAGCCTCTTCACCCTCAAAGCCGTAGCCCTGTCGGCTACGCAAGAAGGGGGTACTTTACCTTACCAGGCGGGGCGTGCGCATCTGTCGTTTAGGCGGTCATGCCACGCAAACGCTGCAGCACCGCCACCAGCACCGCCACAGACCAGCCAACCATCAGGGCGCCGATAAGCCCCTCTACGCCGCCGATGAGCCGCCAGTGCTGGGGTAACGTGACATCGCCGTACCCCACGGTGGCGTAACTGACCAGCGAAAAATAGAAGCTGGTATTCCAGTCCTTAAATGCGTCAATGACAAAATAAAACGCAGCAAACAGCCCGGCTTCGAGGAGATGCGCGAAGATCATGGAGATAACGATGCCAACATTGCGTAAGACAATGCGTACCGCTGAATCCACTTCAAGTTTTATGAATTTTAAAACGCCAAACATCCACAGCGAATGGATCACCACGGTAAGGGTAAGCAAAATGATAATACTGAGTAGCTGCATGACGAATGCTCTGACCAAAAGGAATATGGCCCCGCGAACGCAGCGGGGCACCTGGTCGAAGCTTAGTTGAAAGAGCGGGAAAAGCTGGTGCAATAATTGCGTTGCGTGATTATTTCTCTGCCAGCGCCTGCGCGCAGGCCCAGGCACTGGCCCATGCCCACTGGAAGTTATACCCGCCGAGCCAGCCGGTCACATCCATCACTTCACCAATAAAATAGAGCCCCGGCACGTTGCGCGCTTCCATGGTGCGGGAAGAGAGTTCATGCGTATCCACGCCACCCAGCGTCACTTCCGCCGTGCGGTAGCCTTCGGTGCCGTTTGGCTGCACGCGCCAGTTCGTCAGGGTCTCGACCAGCGTCTCCTGCTCGCGGCTGTTAAGCTGGCGGAGAGACACATCCGGGATCTGGCCTAAAACCTGCAAACACTCCACCAGACGTTTCGGCAGCTGCATGGCCAGGGTATTTTTCAGGCTCTGATTCGGGTGCGCGGCACGCTGCGCGTTGAGGAACGCGTCCAGATCGCAATCGGGAAGCAGGTTAACCGTGACAAACTCCCCCGGCTGCCAGTAGCTGGAGATTTGCAATACCGCCGGGCCGGAGAGGCCGCGATGGGTAAAGAGCAGATTTTCGCGGAACACCGTCCCGTCTTCAGCGGTAATAACGGACGGAACGGAGACCCCGGAGAGCGTCTGGAGCTGTTCCAGCAGCGGTTTATGCAGCGTAAACGGCACCAGACCGGCGCGGGTCGGCAGCACCTTCAGGCCAAACTGCTCGGCAATTTTGTAGCCGAACGGCGAGGCACCCAGCCCCGGCATCGACAGACCGCCGCTGGCAATCACCAGGTTATCGGCACTGACGGTGTCACCGTTGAGCTGAAGCGTATAGCCCTGTTCGTCACGCGTGACCGCCAGCACCTCCGTGCGCAGGCGCATGACCACGCCGCCCTTTTCGCACTCGGCCACCAGCATATCCACAATCTGTTGCGCGGAGTCGTCGCAGAACAGCTGGCCCAGCGTCTTCTCATGCCAGGCGATGCCGTGCTTACCCACCAGATCGATAAAGTCCCACTGGGTGTAACGCGCCAGCGCAGATTTACAAAAATGCCGGTTCTGGCTCAGATACGCCGCAGGTTCAACATAGAGATTGGTAAAGTTGCAGCGCCCGCCGCCGGACATCAGGATTTTACGGCCTGGCTTTTTACCGTTATCCAGCAGCAGCACGCGACGACCCGCCTGTCCGGCCATCGCCGCACAAAACATACCCGCCGCACCGGCGCCAATTACCACGGCATCAAACCTTTCCACGTCAAAATCCTCATTATTCACTGCCGCGGATTGTAAAGTTTCCTCTGTGGTCACACCAGCGTAAAAAGATATTACAAAGCCATTCCATTGAAATTTAAAGAATATCCTTTCTGGCGCTTTTCCCATTTCAGGTGGTATGTCAAAAAAAGTCTATATTTCACTTTGCCCGTTGCGCATTTGTCCTGGATAATGCGCCGCGTTCATGTCCTCAAAATGGCGTAACGTCCTATGCTACATTTGTTTGCCGGCCTGGATTTACATACCGGGCTTTTACTTTTGCTTGCTCTGGTTTTTGTACTGTTTTACGAAGCGATCAACGGCTTCCACGACACTGCAAACGCAGTAGCAACGGTTATCTACACTCGCGCAATGCGATCGCAGCTTGCGGTTGTTATGGCGGCGGTATTTAACTTTTTTGGTGTCCTCCTGGGCGGACTGAGCGTTGCGTATGCCATTGTGCATATGCTGCCAACGGATCTGCTGCTTAACGTTAGTTCTGGCCATGGCCTCGCTATGGTGTTCTCAATGCTGCTTGCTGCAATTATCTGGAACCTCGGTACCTGGTATTTCGGCCTGCCTGCATCCAGTTCTCACACTCTCATCGGCGCGATTATCGGTATCGGGTTAACCAATGCCCTGATGACCGGTACATCGGTTGTTGATGCGCTGAACCTTCCAAAAGTACTCGGGATTTTCGGCTCTCTGATCATCTCCCCTATCGTGGGTCTGGTGGTTGCGGGTGGATTGATCTTCATCCTGCGTCGCTACTGGAGCAACACGAAGAAACGTGCGCGTATCCACCTGACGCCAGCAGAGCGTGAGAAGAAAGACGGCAAGAAAAAGCCGCCATTCTGGACGCGTATCGCCCTGATCATTTCCGCTATCGGCGTGGCCTTCTCTCATGGCGCGAACGACGGGCAGAAAGGCATTGGTCTGGTGATGCTGGTGCTGATTGGCGTTGCGCCGGCAGGCTTCGTGGTCAACATGAACGCCTCCGGTTACGAAATCACGCGTACCCGTGATGCGGTCAACAACGTTGAAACCTATTTCCAGCAGCATCCTGACCTGCTGAAAAAGGCGACCGGCGTTGACCAGTTAATCCCTTCTCCGGAAGCGGGCGCCACCACGGCACCAGGCGAGTTCCACTGCCATCCGGCAAACGCGATTAACGCGCTGGAACGTGCGAAAGGCATGCTGGGCAACATCGAAAGCTACGACAAACTGGCCGTTGAACAGCGTGGTCAGCTGCGTCGCATCATGCTCTGCATCTCTGACGTGACCGATAAAGTCGCGAAGCTGCCAGAGGTGAACGGTGACGACAAACGTCTGCTGAAGAAACTGAAAAGCGACATGCTCAACACCATTGAGTACGCGCCAATCTGGATCATCATGGCCGTCGCGCTGGCACTGGGTATCGGCACAATGATTGGCTGGCGTCGTGTGGCGACCACCATCGGCGAGAAGATCGGTAAGAAAGGCATGACCTATGCGCAGGGAATGTCCGCGCAGATGACGGCGGCGGTGTCTATCGGTCTGGCAAGCTATACCGGTATGCCAGTCTCCACGACCCACGTCCTCTCCTCGTCCGTGGCAGGTACCATGATTGTTGACGGTGGCGGTCTGCAGCGCAAAACCGTGACCAACATTCTGATGGCCTGGGTGTTCACCCTTCCGGCATCTATCCTGCTCTCTGGCGGGTTGTACTGGATTTCGCTGAAGCTGATTTAATCGGCAGAGGGCGACAAAAAAGCGGGTCAGGAAACTGACCCGCTTTTTTTATGGCTGATGTTTTACTCAACCCATTGCTGCTATCAGGACAATCTGAACACTATCTGTTCAGATTTTGACTGCACAAATAATTATCCTGCTGGCAAATGATCTCACTCTAAACAACGCCAGGACGGAACAGACTATGCCATTCAAAACGGCTATTAAATGGATTCATCGCCTTATTACCCTTTCGCTTCTGGTTCTGGTCATTGGATTTCTCTGGTTAAACCATCAGCCCAGTCAGCGAAACAGCGACGAACTTCAGCGCGTTTATAAATTATCCGATAGCGTCTGGCTCTATATGACCGTGAACAATCAGGGTGGCGCAACCGTACCAACAATCTACCGCTACTATCTCTCGAAGGCGATCGCCGGAAAAGGTACCGACATTATCCATCAACTTGCTAAGAAACATCCGGTCATCGAGGGTACAGGCACGATTACCGCTGCCAGTATTGATGCAAGTGGGGAAGTAAACATTGCCTATAGCGGAAAGGTTATTTCGATTGAGAGCAATATCTCCAGTCTCCGGTTCTCAGTTAAACCCTGAGCCAGATGAAAGAAGGCGGGGCTTTCCCCGCCTGCTGTGTCACTCAGTGCCAAATCATCAATGCAATCATACTGACCACGACCAGCCCGCACAGGGCACTGGTCAAAATGAACTGACGACGCAGACGCTCGCAGCGACGAATAAACTCTTCATCGTGATGATCGCGGTAGCGCTGGTAGTAGATATATCCCACCAGACGCATCTGCTTGCTGGGCTGTCCATGCGAGGTGAAGAAACCTCCACCGTCCACATACTGATAAAGCAACGGATCGCAACCACGAAGTACCACTAACAGCGCACGTAACGATGAGAAGTAGCGCGCCATATTCACTATGCAAACTACGCATAACGCCCAAAACAATGCGACGGTGCTAATCATACATCCTCCCCGGCGTCCGCCCACGAAGCAAGGCTCCTGAGCTACCGCACCCCAATGCCCTGACAGACAGTTCAGTGAAAGAATGACCAAAAGTCGATCCGGTTCGCGTTTTCATATCCGAACGGCTCATTAAATAGTGTAGGAGATCCGTTAATTTTTTTGCCACAAGGTTAATCGTTATCAACACCAAAGCTTGAAAAATATGTTTTACTGGGCCGTAATGAAAGTATCAGACGACGGCTTTCACATTTAGTCATCGATAACTTAAGGAAGGAGTAACACTATGGCTTACAAACACATTCTCATCGCGGTAGACCTCTCTCCGGAGAGCAAAGTGCTGGTTGATAAAGCGGTATCCATGGCACGTCCCTACAACGCGAAAGTTTCCCTGATTCACGTTGATGTGAATTACTCCGACCTTTACACCGGTCTGATCGACGTCAATCTCGGCGACATGCAAAAGCGCATCTCTGAAGAGACACACCACGCCCTGAGCGAGCTCTCCACTAACGCAGGCTACCCGATTACCGAAACCTTAAGCGGCAGCGGCGATCTGGGCCAGGTATTGGTTGATGCGATCAAGAAATATGACATGGACCTGGTGGTGTGCGGTCACCATCAGGACTTCTGGAGCAAGCTGATGTCTTCCGCGCGCCAGCTGATTAACACCGTTCACGTGGATATGCTGATTGTTCCGCTGCGTGACGAAGAAGACGAGTAAGTGCATTAAATGCCCCTCACCCTAACCCTCTCCCCATAGGGGAGAGGGAATGATCGAGCCCCTCGCCCCTATGGGGAGAGGGGTTGGGGTGAGGGGATATAAATATCAAACCGGTGCCCTTTGGTGGTCACCGCGTTGGTCGTGGCAACGTCCGCCAGCGGCGGCGCATAGTCAGGACGCTTCACCACCACTCGCTTCGTCGCTAACTGGCGAGCGGGCTCCAGCAGCCCATCGGCGTCCAGATCCGGCCCCACCAGCGACTGAAACACCCGCATCTCTTTCTTCACCAGCGCGCTTTTCTGCTTATGCGGGAACATCGGGTCAAGATAGACCACCTGCGGGCGCGGGGTGATATCCGTCAGCGCCGTCAGGCTGGAGGCGTGGATCAGCTGCAGTCGTTCCTGCAACCACGGGCCGATTTCCGGATCAGCATAGCCCCGCGCCAGACCGTCATCGAGCAGTGCTGCCACCACCGGATTGCGCTCCAGCATCCGCACGCGACAGCCGACCGACGCCAGCACAAACGCATCGCGCCCTAACCCCGCCGTGGCATCCACCACGTCCGGAAGATAGCTTCCCTTGATGCCGACCGCTTTGGCCACCGCCTCACCGCGGCCGCCGCCGAACTTGCGCCGGTGCGCCATCGCGCCCCCCACAAAATCGACAAAAATCCCGCCGAGTTTCGGCTCGTCGCGTTTACGGAGTTCAAGATGCGCTGACGTCATTACCAGCGCCATCAGGTTCTCTTCATCATGCTCCAGCCCCCAGCGGGCGGCCAGAACAGATAAGGCACCGTCTCCGGCGCCTGTTTCATCCACTAAGCAGATCTTCACGTAACAATCAGCCTTTGATCCCGTAATGCTCAAGCATCGCATCCAGCTGCGGCTCGCGGCCACGGAAGCGTTTGAACAGCACCATCGGCTCTTCAGAACCGCCGCGCGTCAGGATGTTATCGAGGAACGACTGGCCGGTTTCGCGGTTGAAGATCCCCTCTTCTTCGAAGCGAGAGAAGGCATCCGCCGCCAGCACGTCGGCCCACAGGTAGCTGTAATAGCCTGCCGCATAGCCGCCCGCGAAGATGTGGCTGAACGCATGCGGGAAGCGGCCCCATGTTGGCCCTGGAATAACGGCAACCTGCTTTTTAATCTCGGCCAGGGTTTCGAGGATTTTCGCCCCTTGTTCCGGGCTGAACTCGGCGTGCAGACGGAAGTCGAACAGGCCGAACTCCAGCTGACGCAGGATGAACATCGCCGCCTGGTAGTTCTTCGCCGCCAGCATTTTATCCAGCAGCTCTTTCGGCAGTGGTTCGCCGGTTTCATAGTGGCCGGAGATAAACGCCAGCGCGTCCGGCTCCCAGCACCAGTTTTCCATAAACTGGCTTGGCAGCTCGACTGCATCCCATGGCACCCCGCTGATCCCGGCCACGCCTGCGGTTTCAATGCGGGTCAGCATGTGATGCAGGCCGTGCCCGAACTCGTGGAACAGGGTGATCACTTCGTCGTGGGTGAACAGCGCTGGCTTGCCGTTTACCGGGCGGTTGAAGTTACAGGTAAGGTACGCAACCGGCTTCTGCAGAGAACCATCGGCTTTACGCATCTGGCCCACGCAGTCATCCATCCACGCCCCGCCGCGCTTGTTCTCACGGGCGTAGAGATCGAGGTAGAAGCTGCCGCGCAGCTCGTTTTTCTCGTCATACAGCTCGAAGAAACGCACGTCCGGGTGCCAGACGTCGATGTCGGTGCGCTCTTTGGCGGTGATGCCGTAAATCCGTTTCACCACTTCAAACAGGCCATTGACGGCTTTATTTTCCGGGAAGTACGGGCGCAGCTGCTCGTCGCTGATGCTGTAGAGATGCTGTTTCTGTTTTTCGCTGTAATAAGCGATGTCCCACGGCTGCAGCTCGTCCACGCCGAACTCCGCTTTGGCGAAGGCGCGCAGCTGGGCCAGCTCTTTTTCACCCTGTGGACGGGCACGTTTAGCCAGATCCGTCAGGAAATCGAGCACCTGCTGCGGGTTTTCGGCCATTTTGGTGGCGAGGGATTTATCCGCGTAGCTGTCAAAGCCCAGCAGCTGGGCCAGCTCGTGACGCAGGGCGAGGATTTCCGCCATCACCGGACTGTTGTCCCACTTACCGGCGTTCGGCCCCTGATCGGAGGCGCGGGTGCTGTAGGCGCGGTACATCTCTTCACGCAACGCCTGGTTGTCGCAGTAGGTCATCACCGGCAGATAGCTTGGAATATCCAGGGTCAACAGGTAGCCTTCCTGCTCTTTCGCTTCGGCCTGCGCTTTAGCGGCCGCCAGCGCGCTTTCCGGCATCCCGGCGAGTTCCGCTTCGTCGGTAATCAGCTTCGTCCAGCCCATGGTGGCGTCGAGCACGTTGTTGCTGTACTGGTTGCCCAGTTCGGAGAGACGCGCGGCAATTTCACCGTAGCGGGTCTGCTTCTCTTTTGGCAGACCAATCCCGGAAAGCTCGAAATCACGCAGGGCGTTATCGACCGATTTTTTCTGCGCCGTGTTCAGTTCAGCATAGTGGTCGCCGTCGCGCAGATCGCGATACGCTTTGTAGAGCCCTTCGTGCTGGCCGACCCAGGTGCTGTACTCCGAGAGCAGCGGCAGGGTCTGTTCGTAGGCTTCGCGCAGTTCCGGGCTGTTTTTTACCGAATTCAGGTGGCTCACCGGGGAGAAGATACGCCCCAGCACGTCATCCACTTCGGCCAGCGGCTGACACAGATTTTCCCAGGTGTACGGCGCGCCCTGCGCGACCACGCTTTCTACCGCCGCGCGGCAGTTGTCCAGCGCTTGCGTCACGGCTGGAACCACATGCTCAGGGAGGATTTTAGAAAACGGTGGCAACGAAAAAGGCGTCAGTAATGGATTGGTCATAAACGCTGTCCTGTTGAATAAGATGAATGAAGCGCGCATCCGGCGCTGTGCATATTGTCTGGTAATGGGGTTAAGTGTAGAGGATTTCAATGCCTGCGCTTCGCGGGCCGACGGGTAATCTGTGCCGTTCTGCTGTAAACTGTGGCAAATCGTCATTTCATCGGAATTTCATTACCCATGCTCAGTTATCGCCACAGCTTTCACGCAGGCAACCACGCCGACGTCCTCAAACACACCGTTCAGAGTCTGATTATTGAATCACTCAAAGAGAAAGAGAAGCCGTTTCTCTATCTGGACACGCACGCGGGCGCGGGTCGTTACCAGCTGAGCGGCGAGCACGCCGAGCGTACCGGTGAATATCTGGAAGGGATTGCCCGCATCTGGCAGCAGGACGACCTGCCTGCCGAACTGGAGCCGTACATTGGCGTGGTGAATCACTTCAACCGCAACGGCCAGCTGCGCTACTACCCAGGCTCGCCATTGATTGCCCGCCAGCTGCTGCGCGAGCAGGACAGCATCCAGTTGACCGAGCTGCACCCGAGCGACTTCCCGCTGCTGCGTTCTGAATTCCAGAAAGACAGCCGCGCCCGCGTGGAAAAAGCCGATGGCTACCAGCAGCTGAAAGCCAAACTGCCGCCGGTTTCCCGTCGCGGCCTGGTGCTGATCGACCCGCCGTACGAAATCAAAACCGACTATCAGGCGGTGGTGACCGGCATCCACGAAGGCTACAAACGCTTTGCCACCGGGACGTATGCCCTGTGGTACCCGGTGGTTCTGCGTGCGCAAATCAAGCGCATGATCAAAGACCTGGAAGCGACCGGCATCCGCAAAATTTTGCAGATTGAGCTGGCGGTACGTCCGGACAGCGACCAGCGCGGCATGACCGCCTCCGGCATGATCGTCATTAACCCGCCATGGAAGCTCGAAGCACAGATGAACAACGTCCTGCCGTGGCTGCACAAAACGCTGGTGCCAGCGGGAACGGGCCACACCAGCGTCAGCTGGATCGTGCCAGAGTAATCGCAGCCATCGGTGGAAACTATTGATTTCAGGTATACAATCGCGGCAATTCACGATTAAGGACAAAAGCTATGACTAAGCATTATGACTACATCGCAATCGGCGGCGGCAGCGGCGGCATCGCCTCCATCAACCGTGCGGCCATGTACGGCCAGAAATGTGCGCTGATTGAAGCCAAAGCGCTGGGCGGCACCTGCGTGAACGTGGGTTGTGTACCGAAGAAAGTGATGTGGCATGCAGCGCAAATCCGTGAAGCTATCCATATGTATGGCCCGGATTACGGCTTTGACACCACCATCAACCATTTCGACTGGGATAAGCTGATCGCCAGCCGTACCGCCTACATCGACCGTATTCACACCTCGTACGACAACGTGCTGGGTAAAAATAACGTCGACGTTATTCACGGCTTCGCCCGTTTTGTGGACGCGAAGACGATCGAAGTAAATGGTGAGACGATCACCGCCGATCACATCCTGATCGCCACCGGCGGTCGCCCGAGCCACCCGAATATCCCGGGCGCGGAATATGGCATCGACTCTGACGGTTTCTTCGAACTGCCTGCCCTGCCAAAACGCGTTGCCATCGTGGGCGCGGGCTACATCGCAGTGGAGCTGGCCGGCGTGATTAACGGTCTGGGTGCTGAGGCGCACCTGTTCGTGCGTAAACACGCGCCGCTGCGCAGCTTTGACCCGCTGATCGTGGAGACACTGGTCGAAGTGATGAACACCGAAGGCCCAACCCTGCACACCAATGCCGTGCCAAAAGCGGTGGTGAAAAATGCAGACGGCAGCCTGACGCTTGAGCTGGAAGATGGCCGCAGCCAGACCGTGGATTGCCTGATCTGGGCGATTG
>ERZ1026878.1914-NODE-1914-length-11179-cov-17.134394_pt1 | contig 11179 bp, 6 predicted proteins | sample MGYA00380169_ERZ1026878 | MGnify/ENA primary metagenome ERZ1026878 (study PRJEB33269, sample SAMEA4719805) | human gut metagenome | biome: human-associated habitat; feature: organic feature; material: feces | place: Cameroon | collected 2013-10 ...
ACCTCACGCTTCACAGCTATCATGCCACAGCAAGGATTAGTATACATTGAATTTACGGGCATTGCAAGACTTTTTTTCAAAAAAATGTATTTTTTTAGATACAATTCTTTTTTGCTGTTTTGCACAGGTTCGCCACTGTATTTTTGTAAGTTTCTTCTTATATAATATAGCCCAGTATAATATTGCCCAATATTTTTTATGGCAAATGAAACCGTTCCCCCTTGGATGCTCTCAGTTGCCGTCGGGCTTATCCTGACAAAATCTCTTGCTGCGCCCCGCTGGTCCGATATCGTCGGGGCTTATCCTGGCAAAATCTCTTGCTGCGCCCCGCTGTTCTGATATCGCCGGGGCTTATCCTGGCAAAATCTCTTTCTGCGCCCCGCTGGTCCGAGATCCCCGGGGCTTATTCTGACAAAATCTCTTTCTAAGCCCCGCTGGTCCGAGATCCCCGGGGCTTATTTTGACAGAATCTCTTTCTGCGCCCCGCTGGTCCGAGATCCCCGGGGCTTATTCTGACAAAATCTCTTTCTAAGCCCCGCTAGTCCGAGATCCCCGGGGCTTATCCTGGCAAAATCTCTTTCTAAGCCCCGCTGGTCCGAGATCCCCGGGGCTTATCCTGGCAAAATCTCTTGCTGCGCCCCGCTGGTCCGAGATCTCCGGGGCCTATTCTGACAAAATCTCTTTCTGCGCCCCGATGGTCCGATATCGGCGGGGCTTATTCTGATCAAATCTCTTTCTACGCCCCGATGTCCCGGCTGTGGCGGGGCTTATTCTGACAAAATCTCTTTCTACGCCCCGATAACCCGAAAGCCAGCGGGTATAATCGGCTTGGTTTTGTCTACCATACCCTCGCCAACACAAATACATAAAAATACTGACAGGCAGATATCTTCGCTGTCCATCAGTATTTTTGTCTGTCAATATTTATTTCATCAACGGTCTGTTACAGCCGGTTCGCCTTCACGTCCTCGAACTCTTGCAGCATTTCTTCGGAAGGAGCCTTGGTAGCGAGGCTGACTGCGATGATCGCGATAAGTCCCAGCCCGAAGCCTACTACCAGAGAATACAATCCGGTAGCTTTGCCCAGGGTCTGCCCGCCCACGAGAGGGATGTAATCCCAGATGATAACGGCAAGTGCACCGGTGACAATTCCGGCTACCGCTCCTGGGAAGTTGGTTCTCTTCCAATATAAGGACATCACTACCAGCGGACCAAAGGCGGCACCTAAACCTGCCCACGCATTGGACACCAGCCCCATGACGGTGTTGTTCGGATTCCATGCGATGATGTAAGCCAGCACAGCTACTACCAGTACTGTGACACGGCTGACATTCATAACGGTCTTGTCATCCGCATCCTTTTTGAGCAGTCCCTTGAAGATATCCTCCGCTACGCTGGAGGCGCTGACCAACAGCTGGGAATCCGCCGTGGACATGATCGCTGCCAGGATACCACAGAGGAACAATCCTGCAATGAACGGAGCCCGCATCTCCATAGTAAATACCTTCTTGATCATCTCGATAAATACCTTCTCATTATTGCCGTTCACCAGCTCCGGCAGATAGGCTCTGCCCAGAATACCGATAAATACTGCAAATCCCAGGGATAATGCTACCCAGCTGATGGCAGTAGCCTTGGACTTGGTCATTTCCTTCTCATCCCGGACTGCCATAAATCTCACCAGGATGTGGGGCATTCCGAAATATCCCAGTCCCCAGCCGAGACCGGAGATCACGCTGATGATATTGTTGCTGCCGTCACCGTTCTTCATCAGGTTCAGGAAGTTGGCACTGTCGGCACCGCTGGCTTCCAGACCGGCTGACAATGTAGTGCCGCCGGTTGTCAGAAAATGATAAGCGAACAGCGGTACTGCCAGAATACCGACCAGCATCAGCATACCCTGGATAAAGTCTGTCACACATACCGCGGTGAATCCACCGAGAAACGTATACACCAGTACTACCAGTGCACCGATGGTCAATGCCACATGATAATCAATGCCGAACACAGACTCAAACAACTGGCCACCGGCAGAAAGTGCGGAAGCACAATACACCAGGAAAAATACCACAATCGTAATAGAAGAGACCGTCATCAATACCTTCTTATCATCATGGAAACGGTTCTCAAAATAAGTCGGCAGCGTCACGGAATTGTTGGCACGGATCGTATATCTGCGCAGCTTTGTGGCAATGAACAGCCAGTTCAGCGTCGTTCCGATAAACAGACCGATGGCGATCCAGCCGTCACCGCCGACACCGGTTAAATAAATAGCTCCCGGCAGTCCCATCAGCAGCCATCCGCTCATATCCGATGCCTGTGCAGACAGTGCAGCGACAAAGCCATTCAGCTTTCTGCCTCCCAAAAAGTAATCCTCGGAATTATTGTTTCCCTTTGCATAGAACGCTCCGATAGCGATCATCATGAGTAAATACAGCACAAATGCCACAATTACCCAGCCCAGCGTATTTCCTGTCATAATAGCCTCCTCACAGTTTTCTTCTTGTACATTTTCTAAATTGTATACAGTGATACGATTTATTATATACAAGAACCTCTGATTCGTCAACAGATTAGTTTGCTATCGCTGTGATGTGTGAAAGCCGCAAAAAGCCCCTCCGCAGAGTTATGTCCCTGCGGAGGGGCCGCTAATGCGAAACTATTGTTTCTTCCTTCTTACCAGCATGGCTGCCAGTCCTGCGACGGATACCACAAATAGTGCGATCCAAATGCCGGAAGCATCTCCGGTATTGGGAGAACCGTCCAGGATCTGCACTACCGTGTTGTCACTGCCTGCAGTATTGCTGCTGCCGTCATTACTATCATTGCCATTGCCGTTATTATCGTTGTTGTCATCCTTGTTGTTATCATCGTTCCCGGGATCATCGGATGTATTCTTTGCCACCGTAAAGCTGGTGCTTGCGGAGCCATCCGTCCAGACAAGTTCAAAGGTATGACTGCCCTCGGACAGGGTCTTCAGGTAATCTGCCTTAAAGGTGATGATCGTGGAACCTTCTGTTACTGTGTAATTCGATGCATCGATAACGGTTCCGTCTACCTTTACCCTCTGGAACTTAGTAAATTCACCGTTACCCCGGATTGCAAGCGTTCCGTCGGTATTCTGCGTCCAGGAACTGTTTGCGCCATCGATGATACTGTATACCGGATATGGCGTAATCTCCCCGGTTAGGATATTGTAGTTGGTATCCGTGGGCGTAAAACGCCACTTGTAAGCCTTGTTGACTTCCACTTTCGTGTTATCGGACAGCTCCTTACCTGCATCATCTATCCACTCCAGCGTACCGTCTGCGGGATTCAGATTGCTGCCAGTCAGAGTAAGGCCGGCATCTGCCAGCGTCCTGCCGGCGGTGGTGATCACGGTATATTTGGGTTCACCGGTGGGAAGCGCTTTGGTAATCGTGATCACAAAGGGCTTACTGGTGACTTCATTATAATCGGCATCGCCAGCCTTGGCTGCGATGATCGTGACAGTTCCCACCCTGACCGGAATCAGGATACCGTCTGCATCAATAGTTGCTTCGCCGGTGCCTCCGGCCTCAGCAATCCGGTAGGTCACGGCTCCCGTACCGCTACCACCGGTGGTTCCCAGCGTCAGCTTCTGACCATAGACCAAGGTAGTGTTACCGGTGATAGTCAGGGGTGCCTGATCATCCTTTTCTGTCAGAGTAATGACTATATTGACTGTAGTATCTTCATAGTTCGTGGAGGAAATAGTCACCGGCAGGGTCACAGTATTGCCTGCTACGCCTGTACCGGTCAACGTATACTTCACAACACCGTTGGCATCCACAAAAAAGTTTTCGATGATTCCTGTGTCTCCACTGGCTGTGCCTGGCGTATAGCTTAGTGCACCTGCCACAAGATTCTTTATATCGACCGTCTTCTCGCCGGTCAGCAGGAACCTGTGGTTTTCCTTAATATCCGCCAGTTTCGGAGCATCAGCCTTATCAATGGTCAGTGTGCCGATTACCATTCCGGTTCTGGCATTATAGTTGCCGCCGTCACTTACATCAACAGTCACAACATAACTGCCTGCATTGCTGGGAGCCTCCGTGCTGCCATTGTACTTCACGGTAATAGCTCCCATGCCTTTAATGCCGGATCCGGCCGTAATTGTCACGGCCACGGCGTTGCCATCATAGGTCTGCACCGTGGGAAGGCCGGGGATCACATCGAAATCCGCCGGCTTGGGATCGATCCTGGTGATCTTCCAGACCTTTGTTGCCATTCCTGTATAATTACCCTTGCCCTCAATGGTCAGGATAATACTGTCATTGGCATCGGTAGCCTTATTGCTATTGTTTTTAGTATCATAGTCACCGGCAACCAAAACAGTTCCGTCAGGCAGTTTTACAGCAGTAATGTTCACCATATGCTCCGAACCGGTATATTCAAAGCTTCCGACATCCAGTTCAATGCCCGCACCGCTGATGGATCTGGGCAAAATGGTGAAAGTCTTGTCCACCGTTCCGGTATAGTTACCCTTACCGGTAATGGTCAGTGTGGCAGTTCCGGCATTGGTGTTGTCGGAATAGCTGTAATTGAAATCGATTCCCCGGGTCAGTGTAGCCATGCCATCCCTGACTGTGAAAACGGGGTCGATATCCTTACCGTTGTATTCCTGTGCAGGGACGTCAGAAATCATATCCGCAGTAATCTTCTTCGGATTCACAATGATAGTCACGTTAGCAATACCGTAGTAGGTATCGTCGGAATAACTCGCCGTCAGAATCGCACCGGCAGCCCCTGCATTTTTCACCCTGACAGTAGGTGTTGCGGTATTTCCACCGGAAACGATCTCCAAAATATCGGAATCAGAACTGCTCCAGCTCCATGTGCCGCCATCGGGTGCGGTCTTAGTGGCAGTTACGACAAAATCACTGTCACCATAGATCTTGCCGGTGGGTGCCCCAGTAATGCTGACGCCTGCATCCTGCTTTTCCACCACCGCCACATGGATCGTCGCAGCTGCCGGTGCCTCAAAGTTGTCGGTAGCAGTGGCAGTTATCTGAATATCGAAGCCGGTCGTAGTGGTGCCGGAGGCAGCCGTCAGCTTATTGTCTGCTGAAAGCGTAATACCTTCGGGTTCATCCACCAACGCATAAGTTAGTTCTGCACCACTGTCAGTGTTGTTAAAAGAAGCCCAACCGGAGATATCCACTGCTTTACCGTTCTTCACCAGCGTCTGGGTGGATGCCGTCAACTGAATGACGGGCTTAGCTTTTTGGATAGTGAATGTCCAGGCGGGATCACTCAGTTGGCTGGCCTCATTATAGTTCGGATCCCCTTTTGCAGTGACCAGGACCTTGTAGGTACCCGCTTTTGTGGCCTGATCCAAATTACCATTCGCATCCTTATACTCCACTTGAATGTAATTTCCGTTAATCTTAGTGGATGAGACAGTTGCGTATTTCGCTTCACCATCATACACAAAATTGGCCGGTGGAGTGAAAGTAAAGTCGCCCGCCGTAAGTGTGGCCTTTCCAATCGTATACTCCACACTGGCAGTGACGGATTTGTCGTCTGCGCCTATGCAGGTAATGCTAGCGGTATAGGTGCCGGCATTGACAGGTGCACCTTCAAGCACATCACCGTCCTTCGCCCTATAGGTAACCTTCACCTCTGGGGGAATTGTCTTATCCTCCACAAACCTGCCATCGAGTGTTACGCTTTTTGCGGTGCCGTCGTAAGTCAGCATATCCGCAGCAGGTGCTTTAAGGGTCACGCTGCCACCGTTGCCACCGTCAGTGGGACAGGTAGCTGCATCGTTGCAGACAGCGGTAACAGTCGCGCCGTCTCCACTCAGCTGATATTTCCAGCCGTGCTCGTGGAGGTGAATGGACAGATTGCCAGCACCGTCACGGATCACACTATAGTACGGATTATTCACATCCAGCGGGAAGATCTTCTTGTAGTCCAGTTCCTTCGCCGCCCCGGTAGCCATGATGACATTGTCGGCAGCTGTTACGGGAAGTCTTTTGCTTACACCAATGCGGGCCTCCTCTGTCAGTCCTTCTCCGATAGTGATCGTTGTGTCGGGCGTCAGACCGACATTGCTTGCCGTGCCGGAGCCCTGCACATACACACCATTCTGCAGCGTACCATTCCTCCAGTTGTTCTGAATCTTCGCCGCGCCGGACACAGTAAAAGTGCCGTTGGATGCTACATACACGCCTCCGCAGCTTATATCGCCGATGGTATTGTTCCCGGTGATGGCGCCGCCATACATAGTGAAGCGGCTGCCGCCATTCACTATTACGCCACTGCCGCTGTCAGCAGCCGTGTTGCCACAGATGGTACCACCGTACATGGTGAAGCTGCAGTCGGCATTCACCATTACGCCGGAGCCCATCTTATCGCTGCCGTGAGTGATCATGCCGCTGTTCCCGCCGCAGTCGGTCAGCGTGAGTTTAGCATCTTTTTGAACCCTAATCGTATAAGAATCATGTTCCGCTGTGATGCTGTAGCCGTTCAGACAGAGATTTACATCATTATTGCAAAACCATGAACCATTAGTGGTGCGGGTCACAGAATTCATCAGATAGTAATTGCCTGCCTTCGTCGCATCGGCCAGCTCGGTAATCCCTTCCCAGACCAGGGCGGGGTGTATTCCGTCATGAGTACAGGTTTCTCCGCAGATGGGATGTTTCTGCGGCTGGTTCTTGTACAGTTTCACTTCAGTGCCATCAAGCTCTGGATAATATCCCGTATCTCCCCTAAAGCAAGCTGCATCCGCATCGGTCAGAGTATAACCGTCTCCTCCTTTGGCAATTGTCACGGGACTACCCACATTTGCCACTGAGTATGTGCTCACGCCAATGCTGGCATCTTCACCAAGTGCACCAGTGATCGTGAGGGGCACCAGGTTTTCGTTATTATCAAACAGATAGACGTTGTTTTCTGCTCCTTTGTATGTATTGCCGGTGATCTTCACTGCGCCGGACATAGTGAAAATGCTGTTGGATGCCACATATACGCCACCACCAGGCTGTTTTCCCGTGTTGATGGTTGCGGTGTTACTGGTGATGGTGCCACCGTTCATGTTGAAAGTATTCTTACCATTCGATGTCTCTTCTCCCACATAGACCCCGCCACCTTTCCAGGACTCGTTAGCGGTGACATTGCCGCCCTTCATGGTGAAGGTACTACCGCACGAAACACATATACCTCCTCCGTAGTTCGTATCACCCCCCACATTTTTGCTGATGCTTCCGTCCGTCATGATGAAGGTGCTATTGTCAGCGAGCAATATTCCTCCTCCCTCGCCCAGGGCGGTATTACCGCTAATCTCGCCATCGTACATGTTAAATGTTCCGCGCTCCACATACACACCACCGCCGCTTGATCCGCAGGAGTTATTGGTGATTGCGCCACCGTACATGTTAAATGTTCCGCGCTCCACATACACACCACCGCCGCTTGATCCGCAGGAGTTATTGGTGATTGCGCCACCGTACATATTAAATGTTCCGGAATACATAGACACACCGCATCCATTGTATGTAGTGCCAGTGCTGTCCGTACCGTGGGTGATGGTGCCACTCCCCTTGCAGTCATACAGAGTCAGGGTTAAGTCATAACTCTGTTTGTATATAACAGCACCGGCCGCATCCAACGTGATGCTCTTCCCGTTGAGGCAGAGGGTGATGTCTGCGGGAACTTCCCATTCCTTCTTCAGCGTCACATTTTTGGTCAGATAATAACTGCCGGCCGTATTGGGCAGAGAATCCGTCTCCTCCCACGGTGTCATATTGGCGTGGTCTGCTTCTGTATGCCCGCTGTCCTGTTCCGCCACAAGCGCAGGTGCGTTCAGCGCCGCGCATATCTTCTCATAGCGCGTCATATCCAGCCCTGCTGCCTGCTCCCCGCTCAGCTCCGCCAAAGCCTCATCAATAGCCATCAGCTGCGCCTGAAGTTCGTCCGCATTTTCCGTCGTGACCTCCTCCGGCAGGGCGTCGATCAGCGCCTGCGCCGCCTTCACCGCTGCATCCTTGTTGGAAGCATCCTCGTTGGCAGCATCTCCCCCACTGACGTCTTCACCGGTGGTGGAGACGTAGGCGGTGTCCCCGCTGCTCTGTGCCTCCTGTTCCGCCACCGCACCTGTCCCTTCCGCAAATGCCGACATGGGCATCATGGAAAAGCTGAGCACAAATGTCAGGAACAGACTCAATACCCGTTTCTTCATAAAATCTCCATACCTTTCTGTAACCTGCACACTTTCCCACACCTTAGTATCGTGAACTTTTCGTACCGTCTACTAAAGTGCATTATACTAAAGTGCATTGTACAGGCACCAACATGATCATCTCCCGGAATCTTCCGTCCGCCAGATTCCCGGGTACCGTAAATCCATTATTTTGGAACAGTATAACACATTTTTACTCTAAATTTCTTTATTTTTTCATAATTTTATATATTTTTTATATCCACCGTCTCAAATATCTAATATGCACAAAAAAGTTCTATACTTTGTTCAATGCGTGTTCAATCCGTCTTTAAATGAGGGCTCAATGCGACTCAATGCGGTTCAATAGCAAGTATTCCTTGAAAAAGTCTTGCTGGTATTATATTCTATTACTATGTCCTATAAAAATCAGTTACAAAGTATACACGCAGAAAGGTTTCTATATGTGGATTGCAGATCATTGGAAAGATTACGAAGTGCTGGATACGTCCAGCGGAGAAAAGTTAGAGCGTTGGGGAGATTATATTCTCGTCCGTCCGGATCCCCAGGTCATCTGGAAGACGCCCCACGAGCATAAGGGCTGGAAGCAGAAAAACGGTCATTACCACAGAAGTGCCAAGGGCGGCGGAGAATGGGAGTTCTTCCATCTGCCGGATGAATGGGCGATCCATTACACCCTGCCTTTTCAGAAGGAAGCCTCCGGTAAGGCTGATCCTCTGACCTTCCATCTGAAGCCCTTCAGCTTCAAGCATACCGGTCTGTTCCCGGAGCAGGCTGTGAACTGGGACTGGTTCTCCGGTCTGATCCATGAGGCAGGCCGCCCCGTGAAGGTACTGAACCTCTTCGCTTACACCGGCGGTGCCACTGTATCCGCCGCGGCTGCGGGAGCTGCTGTGACCCATGTGGATGCATCCAAGGGTATGGTCGGCTGGGCGAAGGAGAACGCTGCTGCCAGCGGACTTGCCGATGCACCTATCCGCTGGCTGGTAGACGACTGTATGAAGTTCGTAGAGCGTGAGATCCGCCGTGGCAACAAATACGACGGCATCATCATGGATCCCCCTTCCTACGGCAGAGGTCCCAAGGGCGAGATCTGGAAAATAGAAGATAATATCTGGGATTTCGTAGGACTGACCGCACAGCTTTTATCCGATGATGCGCTGTTCTTCCTGATCAATTCGTACACTACAGGATTGCAGCCCGCCGTGCTGTCCTATATGATGAATTCCACCCTGACGAAAAAGTTCGGCGGTCATGTGGAAGCCGAAGAAATCGGCCTGCCCGTCACCGAGAGTGGACTGGTATTGCCCTGCGGTGCTTCCGGACGTTGGCAGCGAAAGTGATCTGACTAGCATCATAAGCCTAATCAAGAAGGAGCCTCTGGTCGAGGCTCCTTCTTGATCACAGCCAAAGTCAGCAACTATCGCCTGATGATTGAATTCCAAATATGGTACGTTTTTACTCCTCTGTTTCAATCTCCAATCTATGAAGAATGTCTCTCACAATACCAGCATCCTCAATCAGAGAAATTCCAAAACACTTTTTTCCTGCATCTTTTAGGGAGGCTCCTATATGATAAACATTTTTCTTATCCAAGATTAAAAAGCGATCATGAAACACTTTCGTGTACCGCACTTCCAGTAAAGGATACTGGCTGTTGAAATTATTAACATCTTCCTGAGATAACTTGGTCCTTTTTAATGTATACATCACAATAGCCACATTCTCATTCTTTTTTGCGAGAAGATTCAGCGTTCCTATATCCACATAGCCATCAATTAAAACGATTTCCTTTTCCGCTTTTTGAATCAGGCTAACAATTAGACTAAAAGCATCATATATCTGACCATCAAAAAAGACTTTCTGATTTGATTCCTCATGGTCCGATATATATTCAAATATCTGATCCAATTTTTCATCCGTTTGCTTTTGATATTCCAGTTGTTTTAACTCCACATTACTGATACGCTCAAAAAGCAAGGCGTTATTAGCAATAAATCGCCTCATTTCCACGAATGCGCGCATAATACCAATACTTACCTTAATTGCCACTTCGCTATGTAGAACACTAGCCAACATAGAGATTCCCTGCTCTGTAAATACATAAGGAAGAGTCCTACGACCACCATAATTATTTTCGCCCTGCGCAAAACTTGAAATGCCAGTTTGGCATCTCAAGTTCTGATACTCCTCTTTCGTGAGCTGAAAACGAAAATCTTCTGGAAATCTACTAATATTTCTTTTTACTGCTCTATTCAATGCCCCTGTCTCTACCTGATAAAGAATGGCAAGATCACTATCCAGCATGACTTGCTTATCTCTAATAACATAAATCATTTTTTCAATCGACGGTCGAGTGATTTCAACTAAATCATTTGTAATACCATCCGTCTTTTTCGCTTCTGGTTTAATTTCCATCATAAATTCTCCCTATAACATTTACACGATATCCCGATACCGTACCTTGCCATTATGTTTGGAATGCCTTTCCCATAGAATTCCTTCCTGTGTTTGTTATAACCGCAGGATCAGACATTCCATGTTTATGAGATTATAGTAACAAAAACAGACATACCTATGTCCCATACAAAGTACGTATATCGCGGTCAAAACCCCGCTGTTATTTTAGAATGTTGTAAATTTGGAATAAAAGCATGGACTTTCCGACTCGCTATTCAGAACTTCACAAGATATCTGTAGAAATAGAAAACTTCTATGCTTTGTGCACATTCTAGCATAGAAGTCTTCTGCTGGCAAGGGGTATGCTATTATCAAATATTTGTAATGCAAAACCAGATTTGCCGCCTATATTTCACTTCTGATCACAACACGAATTTTCTTAACACCGGGATCTTGCGCAGCACCCATGCGGTGGCCGTTGCCAGTGCCAGCACTACCAGGCAGAATGCAGCCAGCAACAAAATCAATACCGCTTGTCCCGCGGCTACAGACTGCACACCGCATTGTTCCAAC
>ERZ1026878.1921-NODE-1921-length-11159-cov-5.166877_pt1 | contig 11159 bp, 8 predicted proteins | sample MGYA00380169_ERZ1026878 | MGnify/ENA primary metagenome ERZ1026878 (study PRJEB33269, sample SAMEA4719805) | human gut metagenome | biome: human-associated habitat; feature: organic feature; material: feces | place: Cameroon | collected 2013-10 ...
ACACAGAGTAGATCGTCGGCAGCGTCAGATGTGTATAAGAGACAGGCTATAGACAGCAGATTCATCATGAGAGAGGAGGCAGGGGATGAGTAGTGCAAGCAAATCGGTCAACATCACGTTCCTGCAGAAGATGGGCACTTTTACGCCGTCTATCCAGTCTCCTGATGGCGATCTCTACCAGGAGTACCAGAAAAACGGCGACGTTGTTACCGTCTATCCCGACTTCTCGCAGTCACAGCCAAAGCTCTATTTCGTAGTCATCTCATCGAGGGCTTCAGACGGTGTCACGACTCCTGTCTCCATGCAGTTCTTCTTCAATGAGACTGAGATACCGTTCAACAGCTCCGGCAAATCTACCGGCCTCTTCGACGGTCTCTTTGAAATTATCAGACCTAGTGCATCGCAGTTCTACTGGGGGCTGAAGATATGCAACAATCTGGTCAAGGCATCCAATTATACTGCCATTAACATCAAGATGATTGGCAAGGTATCCGAGAGATCCAACCAGCAGGAGATTACCGATAGTGTACAGGCTGTCTATAATATACCGGTTGGTCCCTATACTGGCGTAGCCTATCGAGTGACCATCAAGGCTCCAGAGAATGATACGCACAACTTTATTCTCAACAGCAAGGATGACAGCTGTCAGCTCGAGGCTAAGGCAACGCAGGGCAATGATACCATTAAGACAGTCCTCTACTACAAATGGTACCGTGCAACCAACAGTATCACTGGCTGGGAGCAGATTACAGGAGCAAGCGGTAAGACCATTACAGTCAAGGCTTCTGAGGTCGATTGCACGCGTGAGTACATGGTAGAGGTCTACAATGACAAGGCCATGGACAAGGACCATCTTCTTGGATTCGACTTTGTCACAGTCATCGATGCGTCGGATCCGTTCGATATTGAGCCGAACCCGACACCTGCCGATGAGTCTATCAGTGAGGACGAGGCAGGCAATGGTACTGTGACCTATACACCGAGGTTGGTTGTCAGAGGCAAGTCGGAGACGGTAGATACGAAGTTCTATTTCACCCTGAAGTCCGGTTCCGGAGTTGTCCTCAATACTGAGGCGTCACGCAAGCCAACTGTTCAGTTGAGTTCGTTCGCTGTGACGAGAGCAGACTGCATACACGCAGGATACGGCAACGTTGCATTAACAATTCAATCCGTTAAATAGCCTATGAGTGTTATCACAAGACTGATTAAGTTTCTCCGAGTCGGTGTCGGCATATCCAACACTGACTTGGAATATGCCGAGTCAACAAGTCAGACAACTGCACCGATAGAGGGCTGGCAGACAACAGCACCAAAGTGGCGTAAGGGCTACTATATCTGGAGCCGAACGCACATCTACTACACCGATGGCAATGAGAAGGTGTCCACGCCTATGTGCCTGTCTGTAGCCAGAAGCATAGACCGCATCGAGGAGTGCTACTACTCTTCCACATCTTCTACGGCCATCACCGGAGGTGCATGGGCTAAGGGTAAGTCTCCAGCGTGGGTGAGCGGCAGATTCATCTGGACTAAGTCCATCATCTACTACTCCGATGGTACCTCTGCTGAGACAACTCCTGTCTGCTGTACAGGCGGACAAGGTCCGCAAGGGCCGCCGGGCAAACCTGGTGAGAATGGCAAGGATGCCATCAACATACAGATTTCAATGCCAGCTATCGTACACAAGAAAAGTCCATTCGCCGGCACGTATGCTGTTGACGTGAGAGCTTACAAAGCAGGAGTTGAATTAGCTTGTTCTGTCAGAGTGAGTGTCCCATCTAATTACGCCAGCTCTGTTAAGGCTAGTGTGATTAACAACGACAGAGGAAAGAGAGTTATTGTAGTGATAGGAGCGAATATTGATGTCAATACCAATTTAGCTTTAGCAGTCAAAGTCGAGAATGTTACATACGAGTATACGATACCTGTCAAGACAATAGCCGATGGCGAGGATGGCAAGAGAGGCGAAACCGGCGCAACACTTCGCGGTCCTCAGTCTTGGGATAATTGCGGTATTGGCTATGACTTCCAGTGCGGTGCTTCCGGTGAGGAGTGGAAAGATGTCGTTATCTACAACAGCGGCTATTACAGCTGCATCAAGAGTCACATCAAGTCTGAAAACAACTTCCCAGGCAGCGATGAGGACCAAAACAACCATTATTGGAGGCTTGGCAGCCCAATCGAAATGGTAATTGCCAAAATCATCTTGACTCAATATCAGCTTGTTGACAACCTGGGAGTCAAGGTCATCGAGATGAAGGATGAAAATGACAACATCATGTTCCTAGCAAAGGACGGAAAAGTTATCTGCAATGGAGGAATATTCCAGAATATTAGCGTCTCGGGTGATATCTCTGTCGGAAGACTGAGATACAATGAAAATACGGTTACTGATGGTACTAGTGTCATCAATGGCTCTTTTATCAGAGGTGGTGGTACCTATGTCCTACCGCACCTGAGCGATGGAGAATTCATGCGCATTGTGGTCTTCAATCCTATCATAACGCGCAGTACACCGCTAGCGACACTTAAGGGCGAGCAGGAAATGGACGCATTCATGGCGGCAGGCAGCAGTTTCTTCTTGAATAGAGAGGCTACCATAGGAGTTTATGGCTGGTGTGAACTAATCGGCACGAGTCAGAATGGTCACACAATTTGGGTATATAGTGTAGTAGAGAATAAACAAAATTAGAATAGTTAAATGGAAGGTAAAAAATTCAATTCCGTGACGAAAGTCACAACCGTCAACAGCAACCAGAGCGTGCTGCTGACTGATAATAATGGTAATGTCACTACCATCGGCATGGATGCCCTTAAGGCTGACCTTGCTGTCGGTCAGCATGCCTGGTGCGGCAGAGTGTGGAATACAGCCAATGCAACGCCTAAGGCGGCATCATACATTGGCTCACTTGAATTGCTGAAGGAGTTGCCATACATCCTAGGACTTGGCGCATATTTGGTCAAGAATGACCACAGCCGCAGAAAGCTCGACAGCAAGGACCACCACAAGTATGCTACTGGTGAACCGGCAAAGCTGGATGGTACAGAAGGTCACTATCAGTGGGGCTGGGGACGTAAATTCTACGTTGTCATCAAGGATATTGGCGGATTGCACTATGAGCAGATTGGCATCAAGCCAATACCAGGTGAATACAATCTCGAGATACCTATCGGCAGTCTTTCAGCAGCAGGCTTCGCTACTATTGAGCGTAGTACCGGACGCCTGGTTAGTTACATCAACGATGCTGCTAACTACCGTGGTGGCGACAACAACGCTACTTACGATGGCAAGAACAACACGTTGTTGGGCAGACCAGCTACCGCCATGACTACAGAGCAGTTCAGAGCAGCAGCACGCAAGAACGGCAAGGGCTGGCTCTGCACAACCATGCGCCATACATCCATTGTCGCAATACTGTTCAGTGTCATCTTCGGTACTCATTACGATCAGGATGCTGTCAATGCCAACAAGGATGCCAACGGCCTCTTCCAAGGTGGACTCGGAGCAGGCTTGACGCAGATGCCGAACTGGGAAGCCTACAATGGTTATCGACCAGTTGCACCAATGAGTGCAGGCATAGAGCTTGGTGATTCATGTGGAGAAGCGACCTATGCAGTTAAGAATGACGCAGGCACAACGGTCTATAATGCCAAGATTCCATGTTTCTTCGGTTACAAGAACGGCTTCGGCAATCTCTGGCGAATGACGGATGATGAGTTCTGCCAGGTGAATAGTGACAAGACCATGACCCACCTAGTCGCTCCGTCTATTTACGGCTCCTGGACTATCGGCAATGCTACCGGCATGAAGGCGTTGAGCAAGTCACCTGGCGGTGGTGAAGGAAATATCAAGACCTTGTCGATGGAACATCTGGAGAACTTCTGTACGCAGATTGGTGCTACAGAGTCAACCTATTCGACTGGCTATTTCTGGAATACGTCAGGCGCTACTTCCGGTTTTCGCTTGTGTTTGCGCGGTGGCAGCGCTCGCCTTGGTGGTCGATGCGGTCTTTCGGCGCTCTACGTGAGCTATGCTGTCTCGGCTTCCGATGTGGACTGCGGTGCGGCCCTCTGCGAAGCAGCATCCGAGTGGTCATTGGAACCAGTGTATTACGAGGCGGCCTAAAGTGTTCAGAGGTGTGCTGGCGTGAGCAGGAGTGTACAGGATTGACCAAGGTTCCCAAGCGGAGCCAAGGGCAATCCTGAGCACCCTGCGAGCGTAGCGAGCAAACCCTACCGCCCTTGGGCGGTCGATTTTTTTTGAAATTTCGCTCTTTGACATTCTTTCATTCCGATTTTTTTCAGTACCTTTGCAGGCGGTTTTCAAACCAGGCTGTGATTCCTGCGCCGGTTTTCGCTTGTGTTTGCGCGGTGGCAACGCTAACAATGGTGGTCAATGCGGTCTTTCGACGCTCAACGTGAACAATGCTGTCTCGGATTCCAATGTGAACTACGGTGCGGCCCTCAACTTAACAAAATACTGCAGGTTAGTTTGCTTAGCTGCAGAGATTTCGGGAGTCAGGCCTTGCCTCATGGCAAAACATACACTTTAGCAGAATAGCAAGTAGATGATGACAATGGGTCATCCGGTCGAAAGTTAGGACATTAGAAAAGCAGACAGCAGACAACAGACACAGACACCGACATTTATACAGACACCGACCTTTTTTTAATATTTACATAAAATTTTAAAAGCAAGTGAAGAGGTTAGGCAACATTTCACAGGAGGTGGAGACTTTGCAAAATTTTCGTGAAGCATTTTTTGATTTTTCCCGACACAAGAAGTCCCGTCTCTCTGTTCAAGCATTTGAGGCAGAGTTTGAGGCAAATCTTCAAGCCCTGCTAAATGCCTATACCCATCAGACTTGGCATACATCAGACTATGAGGCCAAGCTGGTTGAGCAGCCCAAGCGCCGCATAGTCAACAAGTTGCCTGTTGGCGATCATGTCATTCAGCATGCAGCCATGCACACCAGTGAAGATAAGTTGAGAGCCAAGATTCCTTTCAACAGCCCAGCTGGTACCAAGGGGCGTGGCACGCATTTCTTCTACAAGATTATCAAGCAGGATATCTATACCTCGCCACAGAAGGAGACATTCTATTGCTTGCCCATGGATATACATCATTATTTCCAGAATGTTGAGCATAATCTGCTCAAGAGAGAGTACAGGTTGTATATCAAGGATCGCAAGCTACTTGCTTTCATCGACGAGGTCGTTGACAGCTATGCCAATGGCATTGTGCTGGGCGTCAAGCTTACACAACTTTTGGGGCAACTGTTTCTGGCGAGGTTTGACTATCTCGCCATGCGGTGTTTCGACATACTCCAAGACCCCGAAAAACACGGTTATTGGCAGGCTCGCTACGTCACGGACATGCTCCTCACATGCCGCTCGGAGCAGCAAGCTATCGTTTTAAATGTGGGGGGGTAAAATCCCTCAATGAGCGCTTCGACCGTTTTTGCCGCGAGGGGCTCAAACATTATTATAGATTCATGGACAATATCTTCATCATGCATGAAGATAAGGTCTTCTTACGCCTCATGGCGGAGCTTGCAGTCATGCATTTGGCTAGAGACTGGAAGCTGAGCATAAATAAAAGTTGGAATATTCATCGTACATGTGACGGCATAGACTTCTGTGGACAGAAGATCTTTGCCGATCATGCCCTTTTGCGCAAGCGCACCAAGCAGGCACTCTGTGCCCAGGTGGCAAGATTGCGCAAACGTGGACTTAGCGATGAACAGATCCGGCGCAAGGCAGCATCCAGGCTAGGCCTTGCCAAACACGCAGACACAAAAAACTTATTAAATAAAATCGGTATGAAAAAGTATGGTCAGATTGTGAAAGCCCGCAAGGGCGAGGTTCCCTTCGAGGGCATGAGTTTGGCACAGAAGAAGCATCCAGGCGATATCCTGTGCCACAACATTGAGGACTATGACAAGTTCCTCATCCTCATAGAGGATTACAAGATTGATAAATCGAGAGTTGATTTCAAGATGGAGCAGGTTGAAGAGGTTGACGACCAGGGTATCAAGCGAATGGTCACCAAGAAGGTGCCCAAAGACCGCCTCGCCATCCGCTTCCGTTTCATTGATCATGTCAAGAAGACGGGACAGTTCGATGAGCAGGGCGATGAAATCGAGGAACCGGTGTGGCAGCCAGAGTCGTGGTGGCTCTTTACTGGATCTGACATCTTGGTTGACCAGGCACGCAAGGAGTGGGAACTGCTGGACAAAGGCTTCTACACCGTTGCAGCCGAGCTCACCAACAAGTTTGGCAAGAAATTTTATAAGTTTATATAGATGCACAAGAAATTTTATCTTTGTCGCATGTCATTCTTGAGATATGACAGCGAGCATTTTCTCCTGTTCCTGAGTGAACAGAGAGTTGAAAACTATCACCCAGACAACTATATGTCGGAGTCTGATGGCGATAGTCAGGCAGTAACAGCTTACAGCTACGAGGGCAGTGAGATCGACGGCTCCACCAAGATTGAGGCTAAGTCGGCAAGCTATCGCGAGTTCGTGAATGGTCTGGTTCGTACTAAGTACAGCCAGAGCGATGTCGAAGCCATCCTGTGCAACCATGGTGATGGCAACAAGGAGCACGAGACGGAGTACCTGACATTCCAGAATTGGCGAGAGCAGGCTAAGCAGATGGCCAAGGAACTGCTCGACCGTGATATCTCATAGTTTTCAGATACGGCAGGAGGGGGAATAGTCCTTTCTGCCGTATTTTTATATACCTTATATTATATGTACCTTTGTGCCAGTTTTAAAAAAGGTACAGATATGCAGAGAAATACCAAGGAATGGATACACTACAGCTCTGCCAGTATAGTTCTGCTTGCCGGCATCGTGCTCGCGTTCATCAGCTTTTTTATGTCCCACGACGTAACTTCCAACGTCTTGTGGTTCTTTGGGCAGAGTCTAGTTTATGCAGCAACCGTCTTTGGTTTCACACTGAATTTTGACACCCGAGTTAAAGACATTATTCAAAAATATACAAACAATAAAAATGGCACGCAAGATTAAGAAAATTTTCATTCATTGTACAGCAAGCCGACAGTCATGGTCTGTCGATGCCTTGCTCAAGGAGTTCACCAACAAGGGCTGGCACTATCCTGGATATCACTGGGTCGTGACCGCAGACGGCAAATGTACGCAGCTCATGACAGAAGATCTTCCATCCAACGGAGTCGCGGGACACAATTTCGATTCCATCAACGTGGCATACATGGGCGGCATTTCACGTACAGGCAAGCCTATTGACAACCGCACAGATCTTCAGAAAAAGGGGTTGCGTGAGTTGCTTGTGCATCTCAGAGAGCGATACCCTGATGCCAAGATCATGGGACATCGCGACATCTCGCCTGACAAGAACCACAATGGAGTGGTCGATCCATGGGAGCGCATCAAGGAGTGTCCTTGCTTCGACGCCATTCCTGAGTATGCTGACATTTAAATCAATGGGATATGCAGAAACATCTCAAGTCTATCATCATGACCATATCGGTGATATTGGTCATCATCGACTGCGTCTGGATTTCTGACCATCGACGGCAGCGAGCGGAGCAGGAACTGAGAGAACAGCTCAATGGGCTGAAACTTCAGTATGCTCCAGCCGAGCGAGACACCATCCGCGATTCGGTCCAGGTCATCACGCAGCAGGTGCTGCAGATGCCTGCAGAGGAGTACAAACTTCAAGCCTACGACCGCCAGCTGCTCCATGACCTGGACATACGTCTTGGCCAGGTCATGGTAGACCAGCGCACAAGTCTGAGTTCTGCTGATACTGTCAAGACTGACCGCAGCGATTCTGTATATACTTATTGCGACCGATGGCTCAGTTTCCGTCTCAACACGGCAGACTCCATCTTGACATACAAGGCGAGAGACAGCCTCCAGACCATCGTCTACAGGCAGTACAAGCACAGATTCCTCTGGTGGCGGTGGGGTACCAGAGGCTATGATGTCAAGGTCATCAACTTCAATCCCCATTCCAACATATTATATAACAGCTATATACAAGTCACCCGATAAATGGCAAGACAAGAGGTATATACAACCGTCATTAAGCTCAACTCTGAGGAGGCCAAGAACCGAATCAAAGAGTTAGAGGACAGAGTCGCTCGTCTGAAGAAGGCAAAACAAGATGCCTTCTCGGCGGGCGATTCCCGTTTAGGCGCATCCCTCGCCAAGGATCTGAAGGCCGCAGAGCGAGAGATGAAGCAATTCAAGAACTCAACCATGAGCGTCAAGGAGACACTCGACAACCTGTCAAGTGCAAGCCTCGGACAGCTGGAGAAGGCAGCTAGACATCTGAAGGGGCAGATGAAGGCAGCGTCTGATCCTTCAGACTTCGCAAAGCTGGATGCACAACTCTCAAAGGTCAAGGAGCAGATGCTTTCCCTGAAGGGCGCAACACGCAAGGCTGATGAAGAAGCGAGACGCATGACGGCAACCGTGTCAAATCTGAAACATGCATCTCTCAACGATCTCAACTTTACTGCAGGCAGACTTCGCTCGCAGATGGCCGATTTCGACCCAAACACAACCATGTACGCCTCTAGAGCTTCGCAGCTGAAGCTGGTCGAGGCAGAGCTGGAACGCATCCGACAGAGCGAGCAGAAGGTGGTCACCCTCATGCAGCAGTATGACAAGGAGATTGACCGCACAAATGTGGACATCAAGGAGACCAAGCGGCAGATGCAGCTGGTAAATAACACAATGTCCAACCTCAAAACCTCTTCCATCCGTGACTTGGAGTACTCCATCAAGGCTCTTAACCAGCAGATGCAGGGCATGGAGCGTGGGACCGAACAGTTCAAGCAAATGGAGAGACAAGCCAAGCAGCTGAAGGCAGAACTGCAGGCAGTCAGAGCCGAAGGAGTAGCCCAGGAGTCCTGGATCAAACGCTCTGCCGATTGGTTCAACCGCATGCAGGGCATCGCCCTTGGAGCCGTTGCTGCCATCTCCGGCATCACCTTCACAGTAAAAAAATGTGTGGAGGAATATGCCAAGATGGATGATGAGATGACCAATGTACGCAAGTACACCGGTCAAGCAGCCGATGAGGTCGAGCGAATGAACGAAGACTTCAAGAAGATGGATACCCGCACACCTCGCCAGAAACTCAACCAACTGGCAGAGGATGCCGGCAGACTAGGCATCACATCGACTGCTGCAGTTGAAGATTTTGTTGATGGAGCCGATAAAATCAATGTCGCCCTCGGGGATGACCTCGGCGATAAAGCAGTCTCTCAAATCGGTAAACTCGCCCAGATGTTCGGCGAAGACAAGACCAAAGGTCTGCGAGGTGCCATGTTAGCGACAGGTTCTGCAGTCAATGAACTGGCTCAGAATTCCTCTGCCTCTGCCGGCTATCTCGTTGACTTCACCGCCCGTGTGGCTGGTGTCGGCAAGCAGGCAGGCTTTACACAGGCGCAGATTATGGGTCTCGCATCAGTTCTCGATCAGAACATGCAGCAAGACGAGACTGCTGCAACCGCAGTGCAGAACCTTCTGGCCAAGATGTTCCAGGACTCCGCAAAGTTTGCAAAGATTGCAGGACTCAATGTCAAGGACTTCGCCAACACACTGAAGGAGGATGCCAACGGCGCACTCCTCCAGTTCCTGGCAGCCATGAGAGCCAAGGGCGGTTTTGCAGACCTCGCACCGATGTTCGAGGAAATGAAGATGGATGGATCCAGGGCTACTGGTGTCCTCACCGTCCTCGCTGATAAACTCGATGACATCAAGACTGCCCAGAACCTGGCAAACGAAGCCTATTCCGAAGGCACATCCGTCCTCAATGAGTTCGAGACGCAGAATGAGAGCGTACAGGCTCAACTTGACAAGGCGAGCAAGAAGTTCCTGGATCTCTCCATCGAACTGGGCCAGAAACTCTATCCTGCAGCACGATATTGCATATCTGCAGCCAGTCTCGGAGTTCGGGCACTCTCCACACTCGTTGATTTCGTCAAAGATTATTGGCGCATATTAATTGTGCTGACAGCCGCAATCGTCACCTATACGGCAGTATCTAAGGCAAAGTTGATAGCAGACAAGGCGCAGATGGCATGGTTGAACATCATGATTCTGCGCGAAAAGGCGCATCTCGTCCTTGTGGGTCTTAAGACATCAGCTCTCAAGACCATGGCAATCGTTCAGATGGCGTTGACACGTGAGATAAAACTGACCACTGCTGCGCAGATGTTGTGGAACAAAGTGTTGCTTGCCAACCCGATCACTGCCGTGATTGCTGTTGTTGTGGGTCTGACAGCCGCAATCGTCACACTCTCTAAAGAGACGAGCACAGCTGAGCAGGCTCAGCGTGACTACAATGATGCCGTGACCGATGCCAACAAGCAGGCAGCAGAAGAGGAGGCATCCATCATGCGCCTCGTTTCTGCCATCCAGTCCAACACCACAGCTGAGTCAGACCGCAAGTCAGCCCTGGAAGAACTCAACGGAAAGCTGATGCGTGAGCACCTCGGCAACATCACAGAGGAAGCAGTGCGAACCGGTCAAGCAACAAGGCAGATCCAGTCCTACATCGACATGATGAAGAAGAAAATCGTAATCGATGGCTTGCAGAAGAAGCTTGCTGAGTCTATAGCCAAGCAGGCTGAACAAGAAGACTTGCTAAACGAAGCTGACAACGACAAGCGTGGATTCTGGACAAAATTTTGGGGTCGTATTAACCCATTTGCAAGTGGTAAAACTAAGTTGTTAAACTTAGCTTCTGACAACAGAGAAGTGTTCATAGATGTGATGAACAAGAGCATTGAGCGTGAAAAGCAGTATCAGCAGAAGCTCATCGATAAAATTAAACAGCTAGAGTCCCAGCACTTCGAAATCAATGATCCGGAACCATGGCGCAACAATGGCTACAATGGCAAGGGCAATGATGGTACAATCATTAAGAAGCAGAGTACAGCCGGCACTCATCAGGTTTCAGAAAAAGAGCGCAAGGCTCGTGTCAAGGCAGGGAAGGCAGCTGCAGCCGAGGCACGTAAGCGCCAGGCTGAAGCCAAACGCAAGCAGAAGCAGGCAGCCGAAAGCATCAAGGCTGAGACCAACGAACTGATGGCAGACAACGCTAAAGCCTATGCAGAAGGCAAGAAAACCTATCAGCAGTTCATCGATGACCGTCAA
>ERZ1026878.1926-NODE-1926-length-11132-cov-7.038639_pt1 | contig 11132 bp, 6 predicted proteins | sample MGYA00380169_ERZ1026878 | MGnify/ENA primary metagenome ERZ1026878 (study PRJEB33269, sample SAMEA4719805) | human gut metagenome | biome: human-associated habitat; feature: organic feature; material: feces | place: Cameroon | collected 2013-10 ...
ATTAGCCATAATCAACTAAACGGTTTTACGAGTGCCACTCGGCTGCATAGCAGCAATTAATAGTTAAACTTTAAAGCCTTTATCTCTTAAAGACATTGCAAAGATATAGATTTTTTTCTATACTACCAAACAAAAATATAAGTTTCTTTCTATATTTAACCTTTATTTACTTTTATAGTCCGATTTCTATAATATTTTTAATTTTATAAAGATAAATCTATTAATCCTTTGTACTTTCAAATCTTTTAGCTATCTTTGCACCATAATATAATATATAATTAATTCTATAATGTTATGGATATAAAGAAAGCAATAAAAGAAAGTGGATTTACCATATCAAAGGTTGCAGAAAGGTTGGGTATCGCTCAACCATCATTAACCGCTCAACTTATAAATGGTACAATGTCTATATCGCGTGCAAAAGAGATTGCCGATATAATAGGTGTATCTCTCTCAGAACTTGTAGCGGACGAAAACGACCAGCAAGGCACTTCCCTTATTTGTCCCCATTGTGGAAAGCCAATAGCCTTGCATGTGGATAAGCAATAATGCAACCAACGCAGATTTGCGTCCGTTCCTAAGAAAAATAAAGGAGGGGAAATAACATTCCTCTCCTTTGCCTAGAAATTCAACGAAGGCATGTTGTTGGTTCCGAAAAGTAACCTGAATGTTTCCTTTCCCTTTGGCGTGATTAGGGTTCTTGTGCCAGTCGCCTTGTCATTTCCCCAATCCTTCATCTTGAACAGGTCATCGTTATATTGCGAGTATGGCTTGATATGGTTCTGCTTGTCACGGTAGATGTATTTTTTCGCAATCAGTATCTTTATGAATTGGTTCTGTTTCAATCCAATCTCCTTTGCCGTGTCTCTGAAGTTCGTAAGCAAGCCTTTATCAACCAAGTTATCAAAGTATTCTGCCTTTGGCTGCATTTCCTTGTTCTTTTCCTCAATGGCTTTCTTCTCTTCCTGCTCCTTTATCCAACGCTTCGCTCTCTCAATTGGGTCTTCAATCTGATAAGAAGGTACGACTCCTTGTGCTACACAATGAAAGACCTTGCGGTACACCTCGAATACCGGGCGTACTTTGCGGGCAATAAAATACTCCAAGCAAGCAGAAGTGAGATAATAAATATCAGTTGGTCTTCCTCCATCAGGGTTTTTGCCATTTTGGGCAATAACTATAAAGTCCACATTCTCAATGAAGTTAGCCTTCAGCGCACGTACAGCTTTGCCCTTTTCAGTATAACAAAGCTGCCAGACATCATCAAGATTCACAGGATATTCCTTACTCTGCTTATCTAACTCCAATACACAACGAAAGTATCGCTCCAAATCGGATGAAGTACTTTCTTTTGTCAAAACAATCCCATTTTCCATTGTTTCTTTCTTTTCAGTTTTTAACGTGTGTCTCACGCTCTAAAAATTAAGCTATTATTCCTATAATATGGAAATCGGATGCAAAGATACGACTTTTTAGCGTAACTTGCAAGTATATTAGTGCAATAAAGTTTATTATAACAAAATATAACAGATAGTATAATGATAGTTAAATGTAAAGAAGAACAATGGTTGTTTCGTATAAAAGATGTACTTTTGCATACTAGTATTCCGCATCATCCATAGCTGGAGCAAGGGATGTGCTGGATAAACTGGAAAGTGTTAAGTAACGCGGGGTGTTCCCCACAAAGTTCAATAATTAAAAGTATGTGATTATGAAGAAGAAAATTATCATTGCAATTGTTGCAGCCATTCCCTTGTTGATGGTGTGCAGTGGATGTAATAATCCTAGAGATATTGGGGAAATGCTATCAGAACAAGGATATGAGTATGTTTCTACTATAAAAATTGACAGTGCTTTTGTTGTAGAAGGGAAAAAGGAAAGCCGAACCTACATTAATTGTTGCGAGGCTGAAATGAAAGTGGATTCATTGATAAAGTCCGTTCCATCAAGTTTGACGTATGAACAAAAGAGAAAATTCGATAAAAATATAATGCCAATAGCAGCCGCAGTATCTTCTCTTAAACAAGAGGCGGTAAATGAGGATATTGATATGGCGTATTCGTTAAATGAAAAAGAGTTGAAGTTTGTGCATTCTGGTTGGCTTGCTTATGTAAAATTAAAAGTATGTGGAAAGGTTGACGAATATATAGCGTGCCTTAACAAAAGCCGCTCTGAAATCATTTATGTTGAGCCAAAGAAAAAAATAGATTATGACTACATATTACGGTATGGGTATTTTGATACGTATAATCCTTACATGAAATACTAAGGTCTTTATAATAATGTGTAATTTTAAAAATAAGTTTCTAAAAGAAAATAAAGTTTAAAAGAATAAGGAAATACACTAAATAATTTGCGTGTTTCGGAAATTATGCTTACCTTTGCAAACGAAATCAGAAATGGTTTAGCCGTGAAGTCGTGAGCATGGTTACTGGGATAAGAAGAAATTTAGAAGTCTTCGGACTTTTCTATACTTTTAGCCTCGTTCGCTACTCACGACAATAAGCGGACGGGGCTTTTGTTTTGTCCCAAAGGTAAGAGGCATACCTGTAAAACTGCCGTGTTTAATTTTAAAAGTAAAGAAAAGTATGAAGACAATTAGTTTTAAGTTGGTTGGTGTTAGTCCATTGATGTTGAATAATCCGAGAACAGTTTCTCCTTTCGATGCTTACTCAAAGCAGATTTCCTGTTTGACTAGCAAGCGAAAAAAGACGGAAGAAGACCAATTGGAGATATGCCGATTGAAGTTCTTGGCATCCTTGTATCAGAATACAAAGGGCGAATACATTATTCCTAGTTCGCACATCATGCAAGCCGTTAAATGTGCTGCCAAAGAGATTCGTCTTGGTGCTAAGGTTGAGCGTTCTTTTGGTGTTATGGATGATGGTTTGTTGAAGTTCAAGGATGCGGATAAAACTCCTGAGCAACTTTACGAGCTTGGCATTTATGTAGATTGCCGTGCCGTTGGTATTCGAGGCGCAAAGGTTCTTGCTACTCGTGCGATATTCCCAGAATGGAGTACAGAATGCACTTGTTGGTATGATGAAAGTCAATTAGACCGAGACCAAATTGTAAAGTTGTTCGAGGTTGCGGGTCTTAGATACCACTTAGGCACATTCCGAGCTATGTATGGAAAGTTTGAAGCAAAGGTGATGAAATAAGTTGGTTATCCCCACATGGTGCTAGTAGAAGTTCGATTCTTCTATGGGGAACTTAATTCCAGTTTAGTTAAGTCCAGTTTAATAGGGTGAAGTGAAGTGGAGTTTAGTTTAGTTTAGTATAGTGTGGTAAAGGGTTTCTCTGTATGGTATTCATCAAGGTTCGATTCCTTGGCAGAGAACAAAAAGTTTAATAAAAGGAGAATAAAAATGGAAAGTGTAAAAGAACTAACAAGAGAAGTTTTGGGTAAGTTTGAGGAAGAGTTGGTTACTAACTTTGATGAAGACCAACTTATTTCTCATAAGTGGCTCAAAGAGAAGTTTGGGTTGCCTAAGTTGTCTTTTGAAAACTACGATAAGAATGTTGATGCTTATATAGAAGCTATCCAATTACAGCAATTCACATATATGGAAATGGTTGATAAATTGCGTGAGGACTTGTTGAAAAATAAGCAATGTTGTCTTCGTAATGATTGGGGTAAAGGCTATAAAATAGTTCCTAGTAACAAGCAAGCCAATTATGGCTATGAGCAAATGATGGGTGATATTAAGAAGGCGTTGAAACAAGGTTCTGACATCATAAATAATGTACGACCTTTGCCTATGGAAGAGCAATCTAAGTATTACGATACATTGGCGAAACTTGCAAAGGTTCGTGATGTATTTAAAGATATGAAATAGATAATTGTAGAGAACGGTGCAGCGCAGTCAAGTACAGTCCAGCTTATTGAAGCATAGTTGTATTTGGAATAGTACAGTAGTGTGGTGGGCAGTAAAGTCAAGTAGAGTGAGCCATCCTTCGGGGTGGCTCTTTTTGTTAATTGTGGTTAATATAACAAAAATGTTACCATAAAATTTGGTTGTATAACAAAAAAGTTATATCTTTGCATTGTCTTAAGGACAAAAGAGTTCTTGTAACAATGAAGAAAAGCGAATTGATTAAGAGACTGAGAGAAGCGGGATGCTTCCTGTCTCGACAAGGTTCGGGACATGAAAAATGGACTAATCCAAAAACGGGAAAGTCTCAATTCGTGCCAAGACACGCTAGAGAGGTCGCCACAGGCACCGCTCATAGTATTCTAAGAGAATTGGTTGGGGAGTAATCCCCACCTTTCTCTCTTCATTGCTTAAAGGACTCTTTTTTTTGTTAAGAAGATAAATGAATGTATATATATGAAGAAGATTAAAGTTATTGTAGAACAAGCCAAGGATGGGTCTTTTTGGTGTCATACCGAAGATGGCATAGGTAAGGTTGGCTTAAACTCTTGTGGAGAAACGGTTGCCGCTGCGAAGCAAGACTTAATGGATTGTTTGGCTTTGGCAAAAGTGGATGCAAAAGAGAATGGAGAAGTGTTTCCTGATGTTGAATTTGAATACAAGTATGACTTGCAATCTTTCTTTAATTATTTCTCCTTTCTCAATGTGTCGGAGATTGCAAAACGAGCAGGTGTCAATCCTTCATTGATGCGTCAGTATAGTAAAGGCATAAAACAAGCTGGCGAGAAAACTTATGAACGTTTGGCACATTGTATGAATGAAATAAAAAAAGATTTGGTAGCCGCAACCTTTTAGGCGTGTGGCTTCATTGTTACAATAGATAAAGAACTCAGAGCCTTCTGCATGTGAATGTGGAAGGCTTTTTTTTGTGTCTAGGCCTTAATCTTTGCACTTAAATCTTTAGTGAAATAGCACACCCTAATTCTTTCGTTATTCCTTTGATTATTAGCTAATTTTGCTAATAAAAACATATAAGGATGGCACAGCTGGAATTTAATCTTAAGGCGAATTTCGACCAAATCAAGGAAGCCAAGCAAGAGCTTAAAAGATTGCGTGGTGAGTTGTTGAAGACTTCGAGAGCGACAGATAAATCTGTGGTTCAAGACCTTACGGATAAATACGCGGAACAAAAGCGTAAAGTAACCGAATTAAACGAAGCAATGGGTCGTTATGCTATGGTAATGAGCAGCGATTATGCAAAGAAAATGCAATCTTTGACACGGGAAGTATATGCTTTTGAATTGCAAGCCGACTCGTCCAAGCGAAAGATAGAGAAGCTTTCAAATGAGATAGCGAAGATGGAAAGCAAAATGCGCAGAGGTGGTCTTGATGTAGGAACAAGCGCAATTCTTTCTGATAACATATCATCCGGCTATGCCTCGTTGAAAGACGAAAAGGCTAGACTGGAGAATCTTACTGGATTAGGCAAGCAAGCGAGACAAGAGTTACAGAATATGCAAACGGAATATGCTAAGTATTCGGGTTCTGTATCTCCTGCTAAGGATATGACCAATCAAATGACAAATGCATTTGCCCAAATGATTGCGGAAATGAAGCAAGCCCCTACTGTCGGCGAAGGTATTTCTTCATTATTTGGTCGTTTGAATGGAGACGCAAGACAACTAGCTATGAGTTTGGTTGGAGGTCTGGGCTTTGAACAATTGGCTGAGCACATCTTTAACGTCCGCTCTCAATTTCAACAATTGGAAATTTCTTTTACAACAATGTTGGGTAGTGAGCAAAAGGCAGGTGCGCTTATGGATGAACTTATCCAAACTGCTGCTCGCACACCTTTCAACATGACAGACGTTACAGAAGGCGCAAAACAACTTTTAGCATATGGAATTCAAGCCAATGAAGTAAATGACACCTTGGTACATTTGGGTGATATAGCTTCTGGCCTTAATATTCCTTTGTCGCAGCTTGTTTATTTGTACGGCACGACCGTTTCGCAAGGAAGAATGTTTACAATGGATTTGCGTCAGTTTATGGGTAGAGGTATCCCCTTAGCAGAAGAATTGGGTAAAATATTACACCAAAACACAACTGAGGTTCAAGAGTCTGTTTCTAAGGGAAAAGTCACATCAGACATCTTCAAGGAGGCTATCGCTAATATGACGCAAGCTGGCGGTCGTTTCGGAGGCTTGATGGAGCAGCAAGCCGAAACCCTTCAAGGTCGTTGGTCGAACATAGAAGATACGATAGACCAAGCAATCAACTCTATAGGACAAAAGACACAAGGAATCTTTGGAACAGGTCTTGACTTAATATCTTCTCTGATAGAGAATTGGGAAACTTTGGTTAAAGTTATTGGTTCAGCGGCTGTTATGGTCGGAACTTACAAAGCTGGCTTAATGGCAGCGGCAAGCATTCAGAAGGTTCAGAATGCTATGACAATGGCATCAATCACAGAGGAACTTGATTCTAAGTTAGGAGAGGCAAGAGACCAAGAAAACAACTTCCGTTCCTTAAATGGTAAAGACACCAAGCAGTATCGGGCAAATAGGTACAAGGCTTTAGGTGATGCTATAGCCGATACGTCAAACATCGGTGATGATAAGACTGAGGAAATCGTCTCAAAGCAAATTGAGATGGCGAGAAACGAGGGTCTTATCACCGAGCAGATGGCTCAACAACTCCAAACAAAGCGAGATTTATTGGTTGCCCAGCAAAAGGCTGCTGATAATGAACGCATGGAGTATGAGAACGCAAAGCGGACAAAAGAAATAGAAGAGGAAGCTGCACGACAGAAGAGAGCCGATGCGGAAATGGCTGCTGAAATTAACGCAAAGGCTGCAAAGAAAGCCGCTATAGACGAGGCTAACAATACTCCTTTGGGTAAGGCTATTCTTAACACCAATGCTATAGAGGAAAAGAAAAAACAGGCAGAAGCAAGCATCGAATTAGCCAAAGAAGAGGCAAGGGAACAACATGGAATTGTTGAGGAAATCGGTGCTCAAATCAAGAAGCAAGAAGAACTTGTAGCCGCAAAAAAGGAGCAGGTAAAGTCTTCATACCAAAACGTGACTGATTTGGGCGGTTATGATGATAGCTTTGGTGATGATTTGAAATTACGAGACCAAGCAGTAAATCAATATGTAGCTGAGCAGCAAAAGTTGAACGACCTCAAGCAGAAGAGTTATGAGGCTTCCCAAAAGGCATATATCGCAGACCAAAAAGTATTGGGTATGCAAGAAGACCTTAAAGGTGTAACCCAAGAGCTTAATCAAGCTATAGAGGAGGAAAACCGAATCTATGGAGAAACTGGAGCTAGTGCGGACGAGATAAACAAGCTGGTGAATGAGGGTGTTGCGGCAAAAGAGGGCGATACGGCTGCGGTTAATGCAAATACTGCTGCTAAACAAGGGAACACGTCAACAGAAAATGCCAACTCAACGGCACGAAACGCTAATACCGGAGCTACCACAAGACAATCTGCATCAAATGTGGCAAACACAACCACAGAGAATGTTAATTCTGTGGCTACCGGAGCGAATACGGCTTCTCAAAACGTGAATACAAGTGCGAAGCAACGCAATTCCTTTGTTACTGGTATGATGTCAGTTGGTACAAAGGCAGCAACCTTGGCTCAATCGGCTTTTTCTTGGGCAACTAATGCTTTGACAACAAGCTTGCGTAGTCTTTGGGCTGCAATGCTTGCAAATCCATTGACAACTGTCATTACTTTAGTGAGCACAGCTATTTCTGTATTCTCTATGTTTGGTGACGAAACTGAAGATGTTGCGACAAAGACAACAAATATGGGGAATAAAGCATCCGAGGCTAGTGCCAAGGTTCGTTCCCTGTTTGCTATCTTAGGGGCAGGCAAGGATGCGGAAAACCACAAAGAGACAATAGATGCATTGAAAAGCGCATACGAAGAGTATGGTGTAAAGCTCGATGAAACAATTATGAAGTCCGAAAACGAAGCTTCAAAGGTACAAGAGCTTATAAAGCATAAGGAAGATTTGATAGGCGTTATCGAAGAGCAAACTATTGCTATGGAACATCAAAATGCCGTGCAGCAGATTTATGATACATACAAGAATGAGAAGGATAAAGCTAAAACGAATTTCATAAATGCCACGGATGGTGTTCTTACCAAGGAACAAGCAGGAATGGCGACTATGGTGGTAAGCCAAGAAGATTTGGATAAAATGGCGAAGCTGCAAGATGAAATCGATGGATTGGATGAAAGGACTAACAAGTACAAAGAAACAGTAGCAAAGCTACGATTGGTATCTGGAAATGTATACAAGGATATTGAAGCGTACTATCTCAATCTGGGATTGACAAAAGAACAAATATCAGAAATAACCGCTGAGACATATAGCTATATTGCAGCAAGCACACGTGCCAATGTAAATAAGCAAAAGTCTCTTGAGATGGAGGATAAGTCAAGAGCGGCAGCAGAGAAAACAAGGAATGCTATTAATAATCTTTCAGGTAGTACAAAGGAGAATGCCGAACGTAACAGGTTGGCGAAAAAGTCATTTAAGGAAATGGCTGCTGAAATGGATGAAATCCGAAAGATTTGCGAGAGAACGTATCATATGAAAATCAAGGTTGATTATGATGATAAATCATTGCCAGCTTGGATTAAGAATATGTCTCAGAGCCAAAGGGCAGAAAGCGCAAGAGCTAGATTGTCATGGTTGAAAACCCATAAGCCAGGAGATACAACAAAGAAGTTTGGTGGAACTAATAAGGATTATTGGACTATTTATAATGAAAACCGAGGACTTCAATACAAGGGGGAAAAGGTAGAGAGTACACCAACCGAGACTGAGGCTCAGAGAAAGAAACGCCTCGCTGCTGAAGCTAAGAAAAAACGTGAAGCGGAACGTGCGGCAGCTAAGGCTGAGCGTGAAGCAAACCAGAAGGAAACGATGGCTGGTAATAAGCGCAAGGCTGAGGAGGACTATTCCAAGTCTATTTCCGCTTATTCGGAGAAAGCCAGCGATGAGTTGTCAAAGCGAAGAACGGAATTGATTAAGAATGAGACCGAAAAGGAGATAGCTCAAATCAACATGTCTTCTGACAAGGAGAAAAAGGCTATAGAGGATTCTATTGACAAACTCGTTGAGGCCAAGAAGAAGAAAGACCAGATTGTTTGGGTAAATTCGGGCAAGGGTCGTAAAGCCAACATGTGGAAGCAGGAAAAGTCTGATGCGGAATACCGCAAAGAGGTCTTGGGCACACAAATGGTTGACGATAAGGGTAATCATTTAGGAAAGACCATTGGACAGAACTCTGAAGACCAAATTGCCTTGATTGAGAAACGGAGACAATTAAAGCTGAAGGAAATCCAGCAAGCAGAGATAAAGGACATGTTGGATTTCATGAAGCAATACGGCAGCTTAGAACAACAACGTTATGCTATTCTGAAAGAATACACGGACAAGATAGACCTTGCTAGAGAGAAAGGTGATACTTTTGGCGCAGCGAGTGCGGAAATGGAGATGAACGACCAGTTGAAGAAGTTGAATTTTACGGATTTCAAGGATTCTATCAATTGGGATGTTGTCTTTCAGGATATGAACCGATTGAGTATTCCTTATCTTGAAGACCTTCGTAAGAAAATGAAGGAGTTGCTTGGTTCGGGTACGTTGGAAATTGATGACATGAAAACCGTATCTGACCAAATCTACAAGATTGATGATGCGATTTCAGAGCAGAAGGATAGATGGGGATTGGTTAATGATGCAGTCCGTGAACACCGTAGGCTTATTGATGAGGCGAAGGATGCGCAAGACCGATTGGCACAAGCTAGAAAGGGGGAGTTTGATGCCAAGGCTGATAATATGAGCCAAAGGAGAAAAATCCAAGGAGTGTTTGCTGAAAGTGGGGTTAACATAGATACCAGTAATATCACTTCTGCCAATAAGGACAAACTTATGGGTTCTACCAAGAATCTCAGTGTAAGCCAAACGGAGAAGTTACGTAAGCTTTTTGATGATTTGGCGGTTTCAGAGGTTAAGGTCGGAAAGGCTACAAAGGAAGTCGGAAAGGCACAGGAAGAAGCCAAGGTAAAGCAGGATGCTGCAAAGAAGAGCTTGCATGATACTATAGAGGAATGGGCTGAGGGCTTGAGGAAAATCCAAGAGAAGCTGAAAGACCTTCCTGGGTTAGTCGATGCGTTAGGTCTCGGAAACACAGGCTTTGGTAAAGCCGTGAATAACGGAATGGATGCATTGAACAGTGGAACACAAGCCTTTTCTGATTTTGCAAGCGGAAACTACATAGGTGCGGCTATGAATGGAATAAAAACCATTGGCTCGTTGGGCAAGATGTTCGGTATAGGCGGAGGTAATGGTGCAGAAGTTGCGAAGAAAACTGAAGAACTGACCGAGAGCAATGACAGATTGATGTATTCCATTGATAAGTTAAAAGAGTCTATTGACAAATCTTCCGGTTATACAGCCGTCAGCAACTATAATGCTGCTTACGATGCTCAAAAACAGGTTAACACCCAAACGATGGATATTCTCAAAACACAGATGGGGTATCATGGGGCACACCATTCAAATGCTTATTATTGGAATCTTTCTGCACAAGATTATGCGGCAATCAATAAGACTTTGGCTGAGCAAAGTAAGATAAGGGGTGGTTATACTAATTCTTCGATAAACAAGGTTAATTCCTTGGAGGATATATACAAGCTCACTCCAGAGCAGATGGCTGACATTCGTACACATAATGCGGATGTATGGAAGAATATGACCGACCAAGGCAAGTATGATAAGACGGAATATTGGGAGCAATATACAGAACTGGCGGGAAAACTAGAGGAGTTGACGGAGCAAATCAATGAGAATTTGACTCAAACAACCTTTGATTCGATGAAGAGTGACTTCATAAACAACCTTATGGATATGAGTAAGTCTGCAAAGGATTTTTCTAATGACTTCACTACAATGCTCAACCAGTCGATGCTCAACTTCGCTTTGGGAGACCTTATGAATAAAAAGCTTAAGCCTCTTTATGAGAGCTGGGCAAACAAGATGAAAGAGAATGGAGGAAGGAAGCTCACGCCAACCGAATTGAATAATCTTAAAGAAGAGTATGACAAGATAGTTCAAGAGGGTTTGGCTATTCGTGATAATATTGCTGATATTACGGGTTACAAACAATCTTACGAGCAGTCCGCTTCTTCCGGTTCTTTTGAATCAATGAGTCAAGACACAGGCGATGAGT
>ERZ1026878.1928-NODE-1928-length-11126-cov-28.959715_pt1 | contig 11126 bp, 9 predicted proteins | sample MGYA00380169_ERZ1026878 | MGnify/ENA primary metagenome ERZ1026878 (study PRJEB33269, sample SAMEA4719805) | human gut metagenome | biome: human-associated habitat; feature: organic feature; material: feces | place: Cameroon | collected 2013-10 ...
ACTTTATAGAGAGGACACAAAAATGTACCAAGTTATTTTTTAATCATTACTAAACCAGAGACAAGCTATTGGGGAGTTTTTACTGGTAGTATTAAACCAGAGCCAAGCAATCCATATGATTCTAATGCTATTGGTTTCTATAAATCTGATGGACAACTTTTGGGATATGTTCAAAAAGAGTTGCAAGATTATGTTAACCAATTTTGCAAAGGGAAAGAGTTGGACTGTGTAATCGCAATAACACCATTCACATCTAAGGATGGTAAAGTTCGGAACCAGGCATATGCTACTATCCTTAAGTTTTTCGAGGATGATATAGAATATGCTACAGAAATGATCAATAGCATTACTAAAAATGTGGGTCATAATGCTTTGATCGAAATTACTCATTTCGAAAAAGATTCTCATTTACTTAATGAATCCCAGTCGAAAGATGAAGATAATGCCAATGAAGAAGAAGACAATACAGTTTTCAGGTATGACGAATTCTATAAATTTCCACAAAGCGACAAAACCGGGAAGAAGACTTATGATACCCTCACTATAAGAATTGAGGATGCAGATTGGTACTTCGACAAAAAGAAATGGCAAGCTGGGGTGTTTAGCGGTTATGCTGATGTTGTTCACTTGGAAAGTGTCAATAAATATGGCATTTATCGAGAAGACGATTCACTTGTGGGATGTCCTAACAGTTTTGACTTTGATGATGATATCAGAGAATTCACAGAAGGACATCGAATATTCTGTGTTTTTAAGCTTGTCCCTCACATAGACAGCCAAACTGATTGTATTGATATATACGGAAAAGCTGTACTTATCAAATTCTTCGAAAATGAAGAAAAATATGCTCGTAAATTATTTGAAGATACAAGAACACGACTTGCCAAATCAACTATTGCTGACTATAAGAAATTCACAGAAAAGAAAGAATATTTAGAAAAGACTGGTATTTCGGTATTATTAAGTTGGGCATTTGATACACGCCGATATAAATTTGGAGATAATGGAACGACCTATCTTGACGATAATGGGAGACCTCAGAATCCAAGAAATGGATGTGCTACGTCTGTAGCTATAGCTATACTTATCTTATGTTTAGCTATATGCTGCTTATAAAAACAAGGATATTCGGAAAAAGAGTTTGACGCACCATATCCTGTGCATCAAACTCTTTATTATTTTATCTACAATAGTTTATTTTACTGCAACCTTGATTGCATTATCACCGAATTTTGCAATAACCATGGTTTCTGATACAGCGCAGGATGCGGTACCGTCCACGGCAGAAGATGAGCCGATAAGCTTGCCATCAGCTGCATAGAACTTAACCACCTCGCCATTATCAAGACCCGAGATGCAGACGATGCTATCATGGGCAGAAGCCACAACGCCACGGGTTCTAGTCTGGTTGATGTTGGTTGTATTCTCCAGATTGGCATTGACCCAATATAGTGTTGCCTTAGCCTTTTCGGATGCTGAATAGCCATCAGCTGTTGCATATACAGATATGTCATAAGCTGCTGAAAGAGATACATTACCGTCCTTGCTATAAGCATCAGATGCTATATCTGTATCAGAAATCGTATAATGATACTCAGCCCCTACAGTTTCGCAAGAGAACTTTAATTTCCCCGACTCATAAGATACAGATGGAGTAGCACATGGGGTAACAGGCTTATCGTCATCACCAGATTCGTTTGAATTCCATGCTGATATATACCTAAACACATATTCAAAAGCTTCCATATATTCTTGAAGATACTCTGCAGGAACTTTTATTTCACAAAACTTCGATAACCCCATAGTAGTATAATCATCTGAAGGATAATAAGGCAGTTTACCTTTGAAACAAACTGTTTCTAGATTTAAACAATCTTTAAAACATGCATATCCCAATGAAGTGACAGATGAAGGAACGGTGAGGGAAGTCAAATCTTTACAATTAGCGAAGCAAAGTTCCCCCAATGATGTTACAGAAGATGGGATAACAAGAGAGGTCAAACAGCTACAGCCAGAGAAGCATTCACGCCCCAACGAAGTTACAGAAGATGGAATGGAGAGGGAAGTTAAGCCAGTACAGCCAGAGAAACAATTATCCCCCAATGAAGTGACATTAGAAGGTATGGTGAGGGAAGTTAAGCCTACGCAGTCCAAGAAGCAATCATTCCCCAAAGTTGTTACATTTGAAGGTATAGTGATGGAAGTTAAGCCTGTACAGCCAGAAAAGCTACCCCACAATGAAGTTACAGAAGAAGGAATGGAAATGGTAGTCAATCCTGTACAGTGAGAAAAGCAACCATACCCCAATGAAGTTACAGAAGAAGGAATCGCGATGGAAGTTAATCCTGTGCAGTGAGAAAAGCAACCTTCCCCCAATGATGTGACATTTGAAGGAATGGAGATGGTAGTCAATCCTGTGCAGTAAGAGTATCTATTATTAGTTGATTATCAGTATTATACGCTCTAAACGGTAGAAAAGTGGCTATGTGGATTCTGTTTAGATACGAAAAGGTAATATTTAACGTATTTAACTTTCGATTACATCAAAAACCAATGAAAAGGGATGGGATGAGGTGTTTCTACTGAAACCGCAGTATGAAAAACAAAGGAGTCATACAGATTTTAGTATGGTTCACGCATCAAAAAAAATGGCATACGTATAACTTTGCAACTCGGTTGCAATGTTTATTTGCTACCTTTGCAGCCAAATTGAAAATATAATGAAGCAGAAGCTCTACATAACTATTTTGGCATTGACAACAATTGTCTTGTTGGCGTTGCCGTTTATACCGCACCATCATCACGAAAGTGCGGTATGTACCGTTGTGGAGCATTGCAATAGCGACAACGCTGACAATGACAAACATACGTCACATAAGGACGATGGAACAAAGTGCTTCGAACAAGGCAGTTGGGATGTTGCGTCAGTAAAGACTTTACATACAAGTAACATACATTATTTATATCCCGCAATAGTATGGGCTTTATCTCGTATTATGGGATGGATATCAGAACCTGTGAAAACAGAGTTTGATACTCATACTCCTATTATTATAAAGGTGGAACTATTGCGGATAAATGGACTTAGGGCACCTCCTTTTTATCGTTTCTAATAGCGTTGGTTCTTTTAAGGGGCAACGTACAGCTACTATACCTATTCATATGGAAGGTATAGTTACAAATCAATTATTTTTATTATGAACTTGCAAGTGCTTCAGGGTTTGGAGCACAGGCATTAGTTATTGCAAAATGTCAATTAAGGAAATTCTGGCGCTTGGCGCACTGGCTTTTCCTCTTTTGTCGTATGCACAAAGCAAAGACAGCTTGACATTCACACAAGATAGCACAGACATGACTTCTATGAAGAGGTCAAGTGTCGTGCCTTATATTATACCAATGTCACTTATGTCGTATGGAACGTCAGAGGCTATTGTTATGAATAAAGGCAGGATGCTGAACTATGCTATCGGGCATGAGGTTATAACCCACAAGCCAATAGCCATAGGGATTGATGACTATACACAGTATGTGCCAGCTGTAAGCGTATTGGCATTAAATCTATGCGGAGTAAAAAGTCGTCATAACCTAAAAGAACAAACGATGCTGTTGGGGTTGTCAAGTTTGCTGACGGCTATATCCGTAAATGGCTTGAAATACACAGTAAGAGAGATGCGTCCTAATGGCTCACGTCGCAATTCTTTTCCATCTGGGCATACGACTGTTGCCTTCATGGGGGCAGAACTCTTGTGGCAAGAATACAAGGACACTTCACCGTGGATAGGTATAGGTGGTTATGTCATAGCTGCAAGTACAGGAGCATTGCGTGTGTATAACAACAAGCATTGGATAGGAGACGTGGCATTTGGAGCAGGATTGGGCATTCTGTGTACGAAATTGGCATACAAGTTATATGAGCCGATTTCACGCAAGATGCACAACAAACAGTCCAAGCGAACAAACACTGTCTATCCATATTATAACGGACAACAAGGAGGACTAGCACTAACTATACAATTATAATTAGAACGATAAAGAAATGTTTCAAAAAATAATTCAATTATCAATCAAGAACAAGGTAACCATAGGCATGTTGACCTTGGTGCTCATTATATGGGGCACATGGTCATTGTCGCAGTTGCCTTTTGACTCTACACCAGACATTACGAACAATCAGGTACAGGTGATAACCCAGGCTCCATCATTGGGAGCGCAAGAGGTAGAGCAGTTTATAACCACTCCTGTAGAAATGGCTTTGGCCAACATTCCACGTGTGGAAGAACGCAGAAGCATCAGTAGCAGCGGCTTGTCTGTCATTACATTGGTTTTTGATGACGATGCGGATGTATATTGGGCTCGGCAGCAGGTAAGCCAACAATTAAAGGAAGCTGAGGAAGTTATTCCGCAAGGTAAGGCTACCATAGGTATGGCTCCTGTCACTACTGGTTTGGGAGAAATATTCCATTATACCATTCGTGCAAAGAAGGGATATGAGGACAAATACAGTTTGTCAGATTTACGTACCATCCAAGACTGGATAGTCCGCAAGCAATTGTCAGGAACACCTGGCGTTGCAGAAGTCAGCGGCTGGGGTGGATATGTGAAGCAGTATGAAGTGGCTGTGGATGCCGACCGTCTCAATGCTGTTGGTCTTACAGTTACAGAAGTTTACGATGCCCTTGAAGCAGGCAACGAGAACACAGGCGGAAGCTACATAGAGAAAAATAGCAACCAATATTTTATCAGAGGATTAGGACTTGTTTCAACGCTCGAAGACATAAAGCGTATCCCTGTCAAAACAGTCAATGGCACGCCTATCTTGATACGTGACATTGCAAAAGTACAATATGGCTATGCCACACGTTATGGTGCAGTTACACGCAATGGCGAGGGTGAAGTGGTGGCAGGTATCTCACTGATGCTGAAAGGTGAGAATTTCCAGCAAGTTATTAAGAACGTAAAAGAGCGTATTGCGCAGATTCAGAAGAGTCTGCCAGAGGGTGTAGTCATAGAACCATTCATAGACCGCACTCAGTTGGTAGACCGTGTTACTGGAACCATCACCCGCAACCTTATCGAGGGTGGCCTCATTGTTGTGTTCATACTCGTTCTGTTCTTGGGTAATTATAGGGCAGGATTGGTGGTGGCATCCGTCATTCCGCTCGCTATGCTGTTTGCTTTTGGTATGATGCGGTTGTTTGGTGTCAGCGGAAACCTTATGAGTTTGGGAGCCATTGATTTTGGCTTGATCGTGGATGGCGCTGTGATTATCGTAGAAGCCGTATGCCACCATATAGGTATCAGTCGTGACAAATACCATGGCTTGCGCTTAACCCAAGAGCAGATGGACAAGGAGGTATATCATTCTGCTTCCAAGATTCGTAAGAGTGCAGCCTTTGGCGAAATCATTATCATGACGGTATATCTGCCATTGCTTACATTGGCTGGTATAGAAGGAAAGATGTTCCGTCCGATGGCACTGACCATCTTCTTCGCCATCCTTGGAGCGTTTATTCTTTCGCTCACCTATGTTCCAATGGCAAGTGCATTGTTCCTTAGCAAGGAAAGCGTACATAAGCCAAATTTGTCAGACCGTCTGATAAACAAGTTACAGAGTTGGTATAGACCCGTCATCACAAAGAGTCTGCAACACAGCAAAACTCTCATTGCCTCAATGGTGTTGCTGTTTGGCATTAGCCTTTTCGCTTTCACTCGTTTGGGCGGTGAGTTTATCCCGAATCTTGAAGAAGGTGACTTTGCAGCCGAAATCAGCATGGCACAAGGTACATCACTCTCTCAGATGGTGAAGACCTGCACTCAGGCAGAAAAGATATTGAAGTCAAAGTTCCCGGAGGTGAAGCAGGTGGTAACTCGCATCGGTAGTTCAGAGATTCCAACCGACCCAATGCCTATAGAACGAGCAGACATGCTTATCGCTCTCTATCCAAAAGCAGAATGGACTTCCGCAAAGACAAAGGACGAACTCATGGAAAAGATGGAAGAAGCCTTGGGAGCGATTCCTGGTATGGAAGCCGAATTGACACAGCCAATCCAGATGCGAAACAACGAGCTGATTACAGGTATCAAGCAAGATGTCGCCATCAAGATATACGGTAACGACCTTGATGCCCTGCAAGCATCCGCAAAGCGTGTGGCTTCACTCATCAAGCGTATAGATGGGGTGTCCGACCCATTTGTCGAAAAAGTACAAGGCTTGCCGCAGATTCAAGTAAAGTACAACCGAGATCAGCTGGCAAAATATGGCATTCTGATAAGAACTGCCAACAAGGTGCTTGAAACAGCTTTTGCAGGAAGCCGCTCGGGATATGTGTTTGAGGGCGACAAACGATTCGACTTGGTGGTGCGTATGGACAAGGACTTACGTAATGACATAAAGGCGATAGAAGGGCTGTACCTTCCTCTTCCCGATGGTGGAACCATTCCTCTCCAGCAAGTAGCACAGATTACATTGACTGATGCACCTGCACAGGTTACACATGAGGACGGACAGCGAAGGATATTTGTCGGTTTCAATGTTAGGGGTCGAGACATACAGACCACAGTAGATGAAATTCAGGAGGTTTTAGACAAGGAACTAAAATTGCCAGCAGGTTATTATTACACTTATGGCGGTCAATTCCAAAATCTTCAAGAGGCTACCAATCGTTTGATGTTGGCAGTACCTTTGGCGTTGCTCGTCATTTTGGGATTGCTGTATGCTACGTTGAAGAATATCAGGGAAACCTTGTTCGTATTCTCAGCCATACCTCTCTCTGCCATTGGTGGTGTGTGGGCTTTATGCCTGCGAGGTATGCCTTTCAGCATTTCCGCAGGTGTAGGTTTTATTGCCCTCTTTGGTGTGGCTGTACTGAACGGAATTGTGCTGATAGGACAGTTCAATACTTTTGAGAAAGAAGGCGTGACGGATGTAAAGAAACGAGTGATAGATGGTTGTATGCTCCGTCTTCGTCCTGTCATCATGACCGCATTGGTAGCGTCCTTGGGCTTTATGCCGATGGCTTTATCAACTGGTGACGGTGCTGAGGTTCAACGACCGTTGGCTACTGTGGTTATTGGCGGATTGGTAACAGCCACGATATTGACACTTGTTGTCTTGCCATCTATTTATAAGACATTCACCAAGAAAAAAGAAACAAACGTATGACAAGAATAAGATTGATTATATTAGTCGTACTGTCTATGGCATTCGCCTCCATGTACGCACAAAATGAGAGTTGGTCTTTGCAACAATGCATAGATCGCGCTCTTGACAACAGCCTATATATGAGAAATGGGCAAATTGCAGTTGGCAAAGCCAAAGACTTGCAGGGTACGGCTTTTGACATAGAAAAAACTTCAATATCGCTTAGTCAAGACCCTACGTCTGGCGGAAGTCCTGACAACGGCATTACGATAAGTCAAACCTTTGATTTTCCTACTGTATATTCAGCTCGCCACAAGGTTTTGAAAGCAGAGACTGCCGTGGCGCAAAGCCAGGTGGCAATAGTGGGAAATCAACTGGTAAGAGATGTGACATCTGCATATTACTCGTGGCTTCATGCACACAGCACTTTGCTCGTGTTGCAAAAGCAAGACAGCGTATATTTGAATTTCCTGCAACTGGCATCGGCTAAGTACAAATCGGGGGAGGCTAACCAGTTGGAACAAATGAATGCGCAACGATTATTGAATGAGAATCGGATAAGTTTGCAAAGAGCAGAGAATGATTGCAAGAAATATTTATTGCAGTTGAAACAGCTCATCAATACCAATGCAGACTTCACTCCCCAAAACGAGGGATTGGCAAAACTACAAGACGTGAATCTTGGGGAAACTAATTTCTCTGATACGCCACTTGGACGAAACATGCAAGCACGTCTCATAAGCAATGAACGTAGTGTTTCGCTTGCCAAACAAGGATATATGCCAAGCTTCACTCTCGGTTTTACAACACAGGCAGTCATCAAAGGATTCAATCCTTACAATGTTGACAGAAGTAGGTTTTCCAAAGGTAACTTCATGGGATTTGAGGTAGGCATCGGCATACCCCTGTTTTGGAAAAGCAATCGGTCAAAAGTCAAGGCTGCCAAACGTGATGTGGAGTTGGTGCAGAATGAGCGTGCATTGGCAGAACAGCAGCAGAAAACGCTTATGCGTGATGCCACAAATGAGTATATGAGAGCAAAACAAGTAGTTGATTATTACGAGAGACAAGGCAACGCCGAGGCAACACTCATGGCGAAACTATCTCAGATAAACTACGAGAACGGAGAAATGGGGTATGTGGAATACATACAAAACCAAACTTCGGCTCTCGATGTGCAACTTCGTTACATAGATGCGGTCAACGACTACAATCAAGCTATCATCAATATCAATTATCTCAACGGAAATAAACAATGAAAACATTTAATATCATCATCATTGCTGTCATCAGCATATTTCTTGCATCATGCACAAAAGGCAAGCAGGAAGAAGTAAAGGAAAACAAAGTAGAGGAGCAAGGCTATGAAACCATTGAACTTACTCAAGAACAGATAAAGACGGTTGGCATTACGCTCGGCAAGGTTGAGAGTCGCTCTCTCAACAATGTGATACGTGCCAATGGCGAACTTCAGCTCAACCCGCAGGATATGGCAGACGTGACTTCTCTCGTAGGAGGTGTTGTCCGCAAAATTTATGTAACAGAAGGACAGCAGGTGAAAGCAGGTCAAGTGGTTGCACACATAGAGAATACCGAAATCGTAGGATTGCAAAAAGACTATCTCATTGCTGTAAAAGAGGCCAATGTAACACATCAGGAGTTGCTACGCCAAAAGACATTGGCTTCACAGAAGGCAGGAGTAGAAAAGACCTTGCAACAGGCATCAGCAGCATACGAGATGGCACTGGCTCGCCAAACAGGGCTTTACAACCAGCTCCGTCAAATTGGCATTAACACCAACCTTGTGAAACAAGGCAGAATCATACGGCAGGTAGCTATCTTGGCTCCAATCTCTGGCATCGTGACGAAGATAAGCATAAAGAGTGGAAGCTATACGGAAAGTTCACAATCATTGATGCAAGTAGCCAACAATGCCGCCGTGTTCTGCAACTTGAATGTTTTTGAGCGCAATATCAATCAAGTCGCTAAAGGGCAGAAAGTAGATTTCGTCATCACCAATAGCCCGAATGTTCATTTCAAGGGAACAGTAAGAGAAATTAATCGCTCGATGGATTCTGACACCAAGGCTATATCCGTACGTGTCGGTATTGACGCAAAGAAGATCACTGAACTTATTCCTGGCATGTATGTGACAGGCATCATCAGTATGGGCAAACAAAATGTGCCAGCCTTGCCTGACGATGCTATTGTAAATGCCAATGGCAAGCAATATGTGTTCGTGCTTGACAAAAAACACAAAGAAGGCAATGACGTTAAATATCAATTCAAGCAGGTGGAAGTCGTTGCAGGTGTAAGCGAATTGGGATATACGCAAATAGATTTCGTCGCTCCTATTAGCAAGGATGCAACTGTTGTCACTTCCAATGCCTTCTACATAGCGTCTATGACGGCAGACCATGGGGAAGAATAAAAGGAAGAAACACAAATGAAATAATATACCTTTATAGTCAAGATGTGAGATAAGCTTTAGATAATCTCACATCTTGATTTTTTACAACCTTTTATACATATCCTTCGGGACAAATATTACATGAATATACTATTCAACAAATCTTTATATTTGGGTATCCAGCTTTCTGCCTGATAATCGTAAAACTTATCATCGGAATTAATAGCAAAGGGGATTCCATACTTATCAAGCTGGCGGGTCATGAATGAAGCAAATTCTATCTGTTCCTTTACACTATAATTATCGCCTTTGTTATAATCGCCAGGCATCCAAGCCCCAACCCAAGTAGGGATACCAGTTGTTTTTTGCCAATCCACTGCCACCTTGATGCTTTTCTTTATCAGTTGCCTTTCCTCTGCCGTGCCTGTAGTCCAGCGTTTTTTGTCGTTTGTCTTGCTTGGACCTGCAGCATAGAAATGCCATTCTGCCATCATATAGCCATTTCCCAACGAAGGAATCCTCAAGGATTCAAGTCCTTCAGGATGAGACAGCTTCGGAGGGGCAATAAAGATGATTCGCTTAGGATTGGTCTTGCGAATGGCCGCCACACAATCCTCATAAAGAGAGTTGAGCTCTGCCACATCCTTTTTCACTTTGTCTGAAGGCTCTACAATCAGATCAAACGAAACCATTGGTGAGAGCTCCTTACATTTTTCAGCCATCATCTTCCACCACTCTACAACTTTCTCATGCTCCCCAGCATTCGGATTCTCCTTGTATGGTTTGGCAGAGAAGGCAATAATTGGAATCAGGTCATTCTGCATGCAGGTATTTATCTGCGAAAACAGTCTCTTGAAATCCTCATCCGTGAAACGATAATGATGCAAGCGGAATCTTACATGCTTGATTCCTTGCTGGGCAAACCTCTTTACAGCCGTTTCCGAATAGGCACCATATTTATTTTTCTCACTTCTTCCCCACCAATCTACATCTATTCCCTTCTTCAGCATCTGCTGATAGTTTTGTGGAGCGATGGCAGAAGGCTGGGCGTTTGCTATGAATGCTGTCAAAGTCAGCACCAGACTTATAAATAATCTTCTCATGATTTTATTGTTATCTATTTTACTGATATAGTCACAATATATAGACCATCTAAAACAGTTAAAGTTAAAAATGAGAGCATCTTTTTCCTTATTTTTAACAATCACCGCTGCACTCTATGTTTTATACGTGTAACTGTTTCTAATCCAACCTTCTTAGTTCCATCCCAATTCGTAAGTTGGTCGGCACAGCCATTGGAGCCACCAAGTGAAACGTATGTGTCTGCACTGCATGACATATAGTCAACAAAAGCGAGAAAGTTGTCAATGGCTTTGTCTGTGAATTGGACTTCATTCGTAGCGAATAACTTTGTCCAGCTGGTGACACATTCCTGCTTGAACTCTGTAATACCATGCCAAGACATATCAGACAAGAACCTCTTTGCTGCCGATTCTATACAAGCTTTAGAGTCCAATCCTATATTATGCTTTACAGCAGATGCCATAATGCCATAGTATATGGAAGCCGATTCTT
>ERZ1026878.1937-NODE-1937-length-11092-cov-70.003624_pt1 | contig 11092 bp, 10 predicted proteins | sample MGYA00380169_ERZ1026878 | MGnify/ENA primary metagenome ERZ1026878 (study PRJEB33269, sample SAMEA4719805) | human gut metagenome | biome: human-associated habitat; feature: organic feature; material: feces | place: Cameroon | collected 2013-10 ...
CAACAATCAAATATATCCATACACTCTGCCTCCGTGTGCTTGTCGAACAATGGCAGTTGGAGGTACACAATACGCATCCTGTCGGACACTCGCTGGCGTGTCTGCAAATCGGTAAGTACCAGGTCGGTACGAAACTCCTTTAGCATCGGACTCACCGACACAAAGTCCATGAAACATACCGTATAGACTGGAGCCAAATGATAGTCCCAGATTCCACGAACGCCCTGCTGCACAATGGCACGTGCCGTGTAATACAATGCCCTGTCGGCAAAGTATTCCTGCTCTTTCTTCTGCATCTCGACGATGACATGCTTGCCTTCGTTTGTGATGCAATAGACATCGAAGACCACACCGCGGTCATCGGGGCGCAAGCCAAGTTTTTCGGTCTTGGCAAACGTCACGTCCTTGATTACCAACTCGTCTTCAAACAGTCCGTTGAGGAATGTTATCAGGCATTCTTTAGTGTCTTCGCTTCCAAAGATTCGCTTGAAAGCCCAATCGACACGTGGGTCTATAAATCTTGCCATCTTCTTACGTTTTATAAGGTCGTGGACGCAATATTGCATTTCTGCTGCGAAGATACACTTTTTTATTGAAACTGCCAAGAAATTATGGGATTTTCTTTTTAAAAAGAAGAAAAAGAAGAGGTATAGGGGGATAATCACGCAGATTTTGCAGATCATGACCTATTCGGTCATTGGGGCTAAAACCTCGCGAAATATAAGTCACGCAGATTCCGCAGATTCCGCAGATTTTAGACCTGTTCGGTCTTGGATTACGCAGATTTTCTCAGCTGTTTTTTTCTATTTCCCACAGATTTCACAGATACCCACAGATTATTAACCTATTCGGTCTTGGGGCTGAAACACAACTCCGGTAGAAAGATTTTACCCGCCAGGCGTCCAGGCGGATTTGCATTCCGCAGCAGGCAAGAATGCTGCTGCTGGATTGGGGCTTACAACCCCCTCGTCTTCCTTTGAGGAAAGACGGAATCTTTACATTTTCGCCTTTTTAGGCTTCCAGAGGCGTTTCTGATATGATTTTTCTGAAAATGGGAGGGAAAAACGGAAAAAACAGATTTTACCACCTAAATAACAAAATTTACCCGTCGCATTGGAGCAATGCGACACCTTGAACATAGGAAGTAGACACATGAACTGGGGAAAAATGCATCTTATTCCAAATAATTTTTGTATATTTGCAGCGTGAATCAGATACATAGCTTATCTGTCAATAGATGAATATACAAAATAAATATTTTACATCAATCATTTAATCTAAATTATTGAGTATGAAACAGAAACAAGTACACAAATCGAATTGGCTCGTCACGATGCTGCTGCTCGTGATGGCTATTCTCATGCCTTATGAGGGGGCATGGGCACAAACGGAGCCTTCCAGTGGTGATGGCTCAGTAGGCAATCCTTATAAGATATCCACAGCTGCCGAACTGGCGTGGTTCCGCGACCAGGTGAATAGTGGTAATAATAGTATTTCAGCTACGCTGACTGAAGATATCGACTTGTCTGAGTTCTGCCATGCGAAGGATGCCGCTACGAATACTGCAGAACTCAGCTGGACTCCTATCGGTAACTCAGATGATAATACGTATCAAGGTACATTTGATGGCGACGGTAAGACCATCAGAAATCTCTACGTCAATGCCACCTCTGATGATACCGGTATCACCGGCTATGCCGGTTTCTTCGGCTATGCTGATGCTGGCAGTATCAAGAACATCACTTTCGACAATGCAAAGGTAAAGAGTACTGATGATTATAATACTGGAATTTTGGTAGGAAATGCAGGCTCTTGTATTGAAAATATCAAGACCTTGGTTAACTGTTCGGTAGAAGGAAAAGACTTCGTTGGCGGAATAGCAGGAGTTGCTAGCGGCAACATCGGCACCTGCGAAAACCATGCAATGGTGAATGGTGCAAATTTTGTAGGAGGTGTTGTTGGTAACCATGAGGGTGTCGACAAATCCATCACTTCATGCGTCAATTATGGTGTCGTAACAGATACGGGACGCAGCGTTGGCGGCATTGCTGGGGTTTTTGCCTCAGGAACCATTCAGAACAGTGCTAACTATGGCGATATAACTGGAGCTGATATGGTCGGAAACTTAATAGGAACTGCTCGTGAATGCAATCTGAACAATGTGCTTGGCACTGGTAATGTTACAGCTACTTCTGATACAGAGTATGCCGGTCTCCTTGTTGGAGAAATCATCAAATCCTCCAGCACCGCTTCTGGCATCTTGGCATACAACAGCAGTGCGAAGCTTACCATCAATGGAATAGAGCAGACTAGTGATGCTGTCAAGGCTATAGGACAAGGCTCATTGACATCTGCTGAAAAGATAAAGGCATTTTCTGCAGAACAGTTGAAGAGTGGATTGGTTGCCTATCAGCTTCAGAAAAACGCCTCAGGAGGTGCAAGATGGGGACAAAAACTGAACACAAACGATTATCCTTTACTTGGCTCTGCTGATGAGGTTTACTTGGATGGTAATGTGATAATGAAATGTTCTGGAGAGTTGGAAAGTACAGGTACATTTACCAATACCAAGCCTGCACAAGAGGGCACATTTACGTTTAAGCATAGCGATAGTCCCACACATCACAAATCCGTGGATGCTACCTGCACCACAGATGGCAACATCGAATATTGGGAATGTAATCTTTGTCATAAGTCTTTCTCGAACGAGCAGATGACACAAATGGTGAGCAATCTTGTAGTATCAGCTACCGGACATGAATATGATGAGAACGACAAGTGCACGAAGTGTCAGCAGGAAATACCTTTCTTGACATTGGGCGACAATTCCATAACAATCGGAAAGGTGCAGGGCGAGAGTGAAGAAATCAGCGGTTACAATCTTTATAAATATACAGCTCCAGAAGATGGCACTTTGGCGGTGACGGCAAACAGCAACGGCGTAGATACCTACGGCACCCTGTGGGAAAGTCGTACGGCTGAATCTTACTTGATTTACAACGACGATAAAGATGAAGACGATTATGACTTCCGATTCACCTATACTGTAACGAAAGGCGCCACTTATTATATCGGTGCAAGAGAATATGATGGCAATGCCATCGAAGGCAATGTTACGCTCAATGTAAACCTGACCCCTTTGCAATTACCAGCAGGCATGACTGGTAATGGAACCAAGACGAAGCCTTTCGTGCTGAAGACGGCAGAGCATTTGGCATGGTTCCGTGACTACGTGAATGGAGGTCACTCTTACGCCTGTGCAAAGATTGCTGATGATGTGAAAGCAATTGATATGAGCACTGTATGCTATAAGGCTGATGCAGAAAACCAGGTAGCAGAGCTCAGCTGGACTCCTATCGGTAACTCTGAAGAGAATCAGTATCAAGGAACATTTGACGGCAACGGTAAGACCATCAGTAATCTCTACATCAATGCCACCTCTGATTATACCGGTTTCTTCGGCTATGCTGATGCTGGCAGTATCAAGAACATCACTTTCGACAATGCGAAGGTGAAGAACACTAATAATGATTATACTGGAATATTGGCAGGAGGCGTAAAGTCTTGTATGATTGAAAATATCAAGACCTTGGACAACTGTACGGTAGAAGGTAATTTATATATTGGCGGAATAGCAGGAGTTGCAAGCGGCATCATCAGCAACTGCGAAAACCATGCAGAAGTGAAGGGAAAGGCATCTCTCGGAGGTATTTTAGGTATGTATTTCGATCCCGAGAATTCCATCACATCATGCGCCAATTATGGTGCCGTAACAGGTACGGGTAGCTATGTTGGTGGCATGGTTGGATATTTCAGGAAAGGAGAACTCCAAAACAGTGCTAACTATGGCAATATAACAGGAACAGTTTCTGTCGGAAACTTGATAGGCACAGCTGATGAATGCAATCTGAACAATGTGCTTGGCACTGGTAATGTTACAGCTACTTTTGATACAGGTTGTGCCGGTCTCCTTGTTGGAACCATCAACCAATCCGGCACCGCTTCTGGCATCTTGGCATACAACAGCAGTGCTAAGCTTACCATCAATGAAACTGAACAGACAGATGGTGCCGTAAAGGCTATCGGAGAAGGCTCATTGACCTATTCTGATGGTATGAATGAAGCTGAGGTAATCAAGGCATTCACCGCAGAGCAGCTGAACAGCGGTGAGGTGGCTTACCTGCTCAACGGAAGCAAATCAGAAGGCGAACTGTCTTGGTATCAGAAACTTTTAGGTACTGATGCAAATGCTTATCCTGTGCTTGTTGCTGAAGAAGGCAATACTGTATATCATGGATCATTCACTTACTGCGATGGAACGACTTCCTCATATAGCAACAGTTCTTCTGATAGTGAATTGATTCACGTAGCATCTGCCACTTTAACCAGTCTTGAGTTCGACTCAGCCAAGCTCATCTATCACATGGGTTGCCTTAATGAGAACTGCCCTGAGCATAAGTATGCAGCAGATGCAGATGGAAAGCTGAAGGCAACAGAGTCAACAGACGGCAAGTTCTATGTCGAGAACCTGGCCCTTACCGATGCTACAGCCATCAACACCCAGGCTGAGTTCACGATTAAGAAACTTCAGTATAGCCGTCAGCTCACTGAGGGACAGACGGGTTATGTAACACTCTGTCTTCCTTTTGATATCAAGGCAGCAGAAGTTGCTGGTGCAGAGAAATGCTATCCATTGGGAGATATGATGATCCACATGCCTACAGAAGATGCAAGTGTATTGAAGTTCGTTCTTATGCTCGATGAGCAGTCAGACATCAAGGCTGGCACACCAATGGTTGTTGAGCTTGCTGCAGAGAACGCAGCTCAGAAATTGGTTGCAACGGCACAGAATGTAGAGTACAACGCCAACTTCTTTGCAGCTCCAGCAACCAAGTCGCTGACTCTGAGAGACTGGGATGGCAAGTCGGGAATGATGCCTATCTGCCATGACTTGGCAAGTGCCACAATAGGTGGTGTCTATAAAGCTACAACTCTGGAATCAGGAAGCTACAGCTTGGGTAGAGGTGGTAAATTCGGAATTCACGAAGGCGAATTGTCACCTTATCGTGTATATCTGAACATTAAGACATCACAGACGGCTCCATCCCGTGCCATGATGTTCAGCATCGGCCTGCCAGACGACAGTTCTACCACCGGCATCCGCATCATCAATATGGCGGATGGCATGCAGGCGGGTTCATCCGTCAAGTCAGCTGCCATCTATACCTTAGAGGGTCAGCGCGTAAAGGGTACCCCAGGTAAGGGCATCTATATTAAGAATGGAAAGAAATTTATTGTTAAATAATTAAACGATAAAGGGATTATGAAAGAAATGATGAAAGAAATGATGAAGAAGAAGGAGTATTTTGCACCATCGATTCAGGTAATCGAGATGGAGCATTCCTGCAGCATCATGCAGACGAGTGGAGTAGAAAAGCCAAAGGATGATTTCGATGACTGGGGACCGGGGTATGGATCTAATGATCCAAGACATCCAGGTGAGGGATTGTAATCTGAAGATTCGGATTATATAAAAAATGAGAAGAGGGTGTGTCATAAGCTCATGACACACCCTCCGCTGTTTTATGGCTGAAGATAAGTTCGCCCCCTTTGGGGACCGGAGGTTACCTCTACCCATACGCACTGTTTTAGTGCATCATGTGGTATAATCCATTAATTATCAAATAAATACTTCATTTCAAAGACTTATTCGCACTTGACTCAGTGACTCAGAAACTCAGTTACTCAGTTTATTTCTGGACCCATTCATGTATGTATGATTATAAATTGTAAGTATTATAATTATATTATATATATAAATAAATATATATATATATAATATCTATTCTATAGAGATAGAAAGATAGGGCTAGAATAAAACTGAGTAACTGAGTTTCTGAGTCACTGAGTCACTTTTCTGAATGACTCGATTTTCATGTTAACCGGCTTATCTGTTGATACTTAAACCCGAAAACTATGAGTTTCGGAGAAAAACTCGTAGTTTCTTATCTCACAAAATTACGAGTAGAGTTTATTAACCAAGTTTCGGATTGTAAGCTGCTGAAAATCGCGCCTTATCGCCACCCGTAATTTGGTGGCTTCAGAAAAAAGCCGTACCTTTGCACCGTCATTCAGAGATACCACCCACACTGGTTTCTCAGAATGGCAAGAGTTAATCAATCATCATTAATCACTAATCATTAATCATTAAAAAGCTTATGGGACAGGGAAACATTAAGTATCGTAAAGTGAAGCGCACTCCCCAGACGGGCGAGAACGCAGGCAAGGAACTCTGGTATGCCACCGTGGTGACCGACAGAGAGATGAACTTCGAGGAGTTCGTGGACCACATCTCTTCGCACAACTCGCCTTACAGCCGAGGCACCGTGCACGGTGTGATGATGGACATGCTCGACTGCCTGAAGGAGCTTATCCTCGACGGCAAGAGTGTTCGTCTCGGCGACCTCGGTCTCTTCTCCATCGGCATGAAATCTCATGGCGAGTTGACCAAGGACAAGGTTTCGGCAGCCAGCGTGGAGGACATCCACTTGATTGTGAGAAACACCCGCAGCTGGAGCAACAGCGAGTTGAAGAAACTCTGCAAGATTACTGCCTACGACAGCTACGGAACCGAGGATGCCGATGGCGGCGGAACCAATCCGGGCGGCGGAACCAGCCAGGGTGGCAGCGGCACCCAGGCCGGAGGTACCTCTGGCGGAACCGGAAGTGAGAACACGGGTCAGGGCGGCGGTTCAGACTCTGGCACGACCGGCGGCGGAGGCAGCGACGGCGACTCTACAGACGTAACTATCTAGAGCAAGCCCCTTCGGGGGCTTCTCTTCTCTCCTATCACATCGCTAAAAATTAATCACTAATCACTAATCATTAATCACTAAAACAAGATGAAAAAGGAAACATGGAAATTGGTTATTCAGATTTTAATCTCTATTTTGACGGCTGTTGGAACTTCCCTCGGAGTGACAAGCTGCATGAGCTAAGCGTGACAAGCTGAATGAGCTAAAAGGAAAATAACAAACGAAAAGAAAGGGTGCATCATCAATGGATGGTGCACCCTTTTTTATAAGGAAAAGGATAAAAAAGTATGGCTTTTCGAGTTATTTTTTGTACTTTTGCAGCCGATAACGCATCTGGCGTATAAAATTTGGATTCTATAAAGAAAAGAAAGATAAGAAATAACAAAGAAAAGAGATAAAATGAAGAAGATATTATACTTTGTGGCAGCCTTGGCTGCCACATCCTTTATCACGACGATGGGCACAAGCTGCAAGTTTGCACCCGATCAGCACGACGGCGACACGGTGGCTGCCAGCGAGTTCTATCCGGAAGATACGTCTGCCATCCACGCCAAGAAGACGGCGAAGCTGGCTGCGATGAAAGCCGTCAAGGACAGTGTGGGCATCTACTACATAGGCAGCGGTTCTACCAAGGATATCATCCAGCTAGTCTCCTACCCTTCCCGTCGCGACACGATGATATTCGGCAAGACCCGCCACGTGAAGGTGAAGGGCAATGCCGACATCAACCACGTGGTGAGAGTGGATTACTACCTGCTCAACGGCAAGGATTCACTGGTGAAGTATGTGGAGGAAGTGGAGCTCAAAACAAAGGAATAAAGCAATTTATTGGGGCTCAGGGGAGATTGTCTATCCACGGACAATCTCCCCTGAGCCTTTATTATCCCCATAATCCATTATTTTCTAATAAGATTACTCAATGCATACAGCGGATAAATATCTATCAAACAGTCATCTTTCTTAAATTGTCCAAAATTCTCTAGAGAAGTCCTTACTGCATGAGTAATACCCTTTGATCCTACAAAAGAATAAAGACTCTTCATGCCACCACGAACTTCCGCCTTGACTTCTACAGGAAGCACCTTCATGTCTTTAGCCATGACATAATCTACCTCGGCAAGGGAATTTCGAGCCTCCCGCATCCAAAAGTAAAGAGTAGGTATTGTATCGGAAGGCATATTTTTGATGATTTCCAATCCTGCGACCATTTCAGTAATATGTCCTTTGTTGACTAAATCACTAGCATTTCCGATTAAAATTTGCTCAGATATTTCCGTGATACTCCCTAAGTCCATACCCAAAATAGACAGCAGTAGTCCACTATCTAAGAAAAGATATTTTGCACATTTCTCATCTGCTTCTGCACCAAGAGGAAAGCCATTGGCAGCCGTATTATAAATCGGAATGACAAGACCTGCCAACGTCAAGAGACTAAGTGCTTCCTTAATCTGCACCGTTCGGAATTCTCTCGATACTTGGCTATACACAAATTTCTCGCCAATTTGATGAGCTACGCTATGCAATGTCTGACGAAGTAAAGTGGTATTAGCCCTTTTCTTATATTTTGCAAAATCCACCTCATAGGTATAGACCAACTCCTTTTGAACAGTTTGGCATTCGGCATAACTATGTGTAGAGACCCATGTACCTACGCATTCCGGCATTCCTCCAACCATCAAATATGTACGAAACAACTCTACCAATTTTTCATGCTGAAAAGACGGCAAAGGACATGTCTGAGTAGCATTTTGCTTAGCTTTGCATAAAACATTCATACCAAGTGCTCCCATAAATTCATCAAAGGACATCGGGTACATAAACATCGAGTGAATTCTGCCTACTCCAAAAGTCGGGATTTCATTCAGGGCAAATTCCAAGAGAGAGCCTGCAGCTATGACATGCAATTCTGGAACATCTTCCCAAAAGAAACGGAGAGAAGAAATAGCCTCTTTACACATTTGGATTTCGTCGAAGAACAATAAAGATTTCCCTGGAATAATATCTTCCCCAGTAATGGACTTGATATTTTCTATGATATGCTGAGCACCTAAATCTCCCTTGAATATTTCTGCAAAATTCGGCTTTCGTTCAAAATTGATTTCCACAAAACTTTCAAATTGCTCCGCCAAATGATGTATGGAGGAAGACTTGCCTACTTGGCGAGCTCCTCGAAGCAACAAAGGCTTATGACGTGGACTGTTTTTCCATGTCAAAAGAGCCTTGTCTATCGCTCGATTATAGTAATTTGTTCGTCTCATTTTTTATTATATATATAAACAACGATGCAAAGATAATCAAAAACATCTATAAATCAGCATTTTATATATTAAAAATGCTAAAATCCAAAGTATTAAACATCACATTTTTGCTAAAATCCAAAGTATTAAACATCGCATTTTTGCTAAAATCCAAAGTATTAAACATCATATTTTTGCTAAAATCCAAAGTATTAAACATCATATTTTTGCTAAAATCCAAAGTATTAAACATCATGTTTTTGCTAAAATCCAAAGTATTAAACATCACGTTTGGCATCCCGGCGGATTTGAAAAGAGGGTGTGTCAAAAGTCCAAGACACACCCTCTTTTTTGTTTCTTCATCGTTTTTCTTCATCGGATTACGCTGAGTTAACGGAACATTCTTGCTTCACGGATTACGCACGGAATTTAAACGGATTTGGCCTTACGGCCATTGGGCTAGCGCATTCGCATTCCAGCTTTAGGGGGTATCGCCACGACCGCCAGGTCGAGTTTCCGTTTAAAATCCGTGAGTAATCCGAGGAAGGCGGTTAAGGTTCCGTTTATTCCGCGCAATCCGATGAATAATGACACACCCTCCTTTTTCGTATTTTATCTAACCTGAATTTCAAATCACTTAATAGCCTATAAACTATAAACTATCAACTAATCATAAAATCCCGGCTGCTTGTACTCTATGCCCAGCTCATCATCCACGGTAGCAATCACGCCCTGAATCTGACCCATGGCAAACATGCGGCCCAGAAGGGTGTAACCGGCATTGTGGCCGTGGTTGCTCTCATCGAATACGCCGCCTGGCTCATCGGTGAAGGTCATGCCATGATCTACTCGCATAGGCAATCGGCGACCCGAGTTGCACTTGCCTTCCTGCTCTGCCTTCTCAAAAATGCGGCAAAGATCTATCAGATGGCCACGACCACCCAGGTGAGATGCCTCGGTGAAGTTGCCGTTAGGGAAGATGTAGCAGGAACGAAGGTGAACGAAGTGGGTGCGGTCGGCAAACTGCTTCGCCATAGCCACACAGTCGTTGTGCTCGCCGGCAGAGAATGAACCTGCACAGAAAGTCAAACCGTTGTGCTTGTTTGGCACAGCATCCAACATCCACTGGATATCCTCGGCACGACCGATGATTCTTGGCAAACCGAATACAGGATAAGGAGGATCGTCTGGGTGAACACACATGTTGATATCGTATTCATCGCAGATAGGCATGATAGCCTCCAGCCAGTACTTCATGTTCTCCTGCAACTTCTTCTTGTCGATGCCATCATAAAGCTTCAACAAGTCGCGGAACTTCTGGACAGGAGCAGAATCGCCCTCGCTGAAGTTACCCGATACAAAGCCCTGGGTCTTGATGATGATGTTCTCAACCAAGGCATGATCCTGCTCTGGTGTAGAAGTCTTCTTGATTTCATCAGCCTCAGCCACGAGGTCTCTGCCCCACTTGTGCTCCTTAGAGAACTCAGCCCAATCCTCACGGGCACCTTCACGCTGGAGGATGTAGATATCGAAGTAGGCAAACTCGCCCCAGTTCATATAGAGGTTGTTGGCTCCGTTAGGATTCTCGTGTGCCAAATCGGTACGTGCCCAGTCCAAAACCGGCATGAAGTTGTAACAGATGCACTTGATGCCTTCCTCGCCCAGATTGCGGAGACTCTGCTTATAGACCTCAATCTGATGGTCACGGTCGGGACCGCCATACTTCAAGGTTTCAACCACTGGCAAAGACTCAACCACGCTCCATTTCATGCCGTAAGACTCGATGTACTCCTTGAGCTCATGAATCTTCTCGCGTGTCCAAACCTCGCCCAGAGGAACATCGTGCAATGCGGTAACGATGCCCTCTACACCAATCTGCTTCAACTGTGCAAGTGTAATCTTATCCTTCTTGCCAAACCAGCGCCATGTTCTTTCCATATATATATTATTGTATAAGTTTAAAAATGAATTATCTTGCAGCAACATACTTGTGCAATGTCTGTCTTACGGCACCCTTGCCGGCGAAGAGTTCCTTCACCA
>ERZ1026878.1938-NODE-1938-length-11089-cov-22.843574_pt1 | contig 11089 bp, 10 predicted proteins | sample MGYA00380169_ERZ1026878 | MGnify/ENA primary metagenome ERZ1026878 (study PRJEB33269, sample SAMEA4719805) | human gut metagenome | biome: human-associated habitat; feature: organic feature; material: feces | place: Cameroon | collected 2013-10 ...
GCGTCAGATGTGTATAAGAGACAGGTTCATGACTATTGTGGATACATGTGGCAGTTTAGCAACTCTCACAAGAAAGTTATCATTTTTTAATAGAAAATCACAATTTATATTGTATGCTCTTGTATATGGCTCTTTTATGTTTTCTAATGATGGAAATTTTTCTGAGTCTAGTAGAGAAATAAATGATTTCGTATCAACAGTAAGAGAAAGAAAAACTCTTTCAGACATCGTCAACAAGATCATATATAGTTCCATACTGGAATATATTTTTCGATTCTTTGTCTTCTTTAAAAATTGTAATGGAAGAACTTCCTAGAACATATTTTCTTAGAGATAAATTAATTGAATTTTATAGACAATTGTCTTGCTAGAAATGACAACTATCAACCTTTTCTACTCAATTGGGAGAACTGTTCTACTCTAGCAAAAGTTATTTATCCACAAAAAAGTAGTGATAATTCCGACAAATCAGCAGAAAAACTTTGTCAAAAATCTTTTCTGACAATATTTTTTGATTTTTCTGACAAAGATAATGTCTCATTTTTATATATAAGAAAAGCGATTTTCAATCTCCTATTTAATCAAGATAATTCTTCAGATAAAGTTAGTTATATAAACATTCTATCTGCATGCGGTATTTTAGAAAGATCAAATTTTGATGAAAACAATGAGAATAGATATCTCGAAGATTATTCAGAGATTGTTGTTTCTTTAATAACTGTTCTAAATTCATTAGAAATTCATAAAAGATTAGATAAAGAAAAGACTTCAACTGATAAGGATAATAATCTTGACAAACAAAAGACTGTCAAAAAAGAAATTACATGTTTTCTAAGACAAGATGAATATTTTGGATTATTAAATGAATATAGAAGTGCTAAATACCCTTTCAATGATAGCACTAAGTTACTAAAACAATGTTTCATTGATTTTGAAAATTTCTATATTGAAGATTTAAAAATTACATTTAGTAAAGTAGATTCTCTGCTTCAAAGTTGGCAAGATGGAAAGTTCTTTGATTTGTTTACTGCAGATTTAAATTTTGCATTAGCTAAATCAGAAACACTTTCAGACCTTTTACTGTATTCTCTTTTACCAAAAGTTAACAAAAATACTCCTCAACGTAGAATCAAGCCAAATGTACAACATATTATATACGTTAGGGATTATCTATGTTCTTTTGATTTGTCAAATTTTTCAAATGACAATAAAGAAGACAATAAAATATCATTCATTTTTGATTTTTTTAACAAAGAAATTGATACAGTATGGAATTCTCTTCATGAGTCTTTTAAACAGAATTTTGATGAGATTTCGCAATCATCTTCTCATTTAATTTCTTGCCTAAATTTTGAAACTCTTGATCCTAATAGAATAAGCAAAATCAAGGAATTCTTCCTTAACATTGATAAACAAGATTAACAATCATTTCAATTACTACACAACAGAGAGGTTAACATGTACGATTATTTAGTAGTAGGTTCAGGTTTATATGGTGCAATCTTTGCTCGTGAAGCAAAAAAACATGGTAAATCTGTATTAGTAGTAGAAAAAAGAGCAAACATTGCAGGAAATGTTTATACCGAAAATGTTGAAGGTATAAATGTTCACAAATATGGTGCTCATATCTTCCATACCAATAATAAGAAGGTTTGGAACTATATTACTCAATTTGCTGAGTTTAATAGATTTACTAACAGCCCTGTAGCAAATTACAAAGGTGAACTGTATTCATTACCATTTAATATGTACACCTTTAATAAGATGTGGGGAGTAGTAACACCTGAAGAAGCTCTAGCTAAGATCAATGAACAGAGAAAAGAGATTGTATCTGAACCTAAAAATCTTGAAGAGCAGGCAATCTCACTAGTAGGTAGAGATATCTATGAAAAGCTAATCAAAGGTTATACTGAAAAACAGTGGGGTAGAGACTGTAAAGAATTACCTTCATTTATTATTAAAAGATTACCAGTACGTTTAACTTTTGATAACAACTACTTTAATGCTCTATACCAGGGTATTCCTGTAGGTGGTTATACCAAGATGGTAGCAAATTTATTAGAAGGTATTGAAGTAAGATTAAATACAGATTACTTAAAGAATAAAGAAGAGTTAGATAAACTTGCTCATAAAGTTGTTTACACAGGACCAATTGATGCTTACTTTGATTATAAGTTAGGAACTCTAGAATACCGCTCTGTAAGATTTGAAAATGAGTTATTAGACATTCCAAATTATCAGGGTAATGCTGCTGTAAACTATACAGACAGAGAAACTCCATTTACCAGAATTATCGAGCACAAATGGTTTGAGTTTGGTAAAGATGAAAATGGAAATGATCTTCCAAAGACTGTAATCAGTAGAGAGTATTCATCAGAATGGAAGAAAGGAGATGAACCTTACTATCCTGTTAACAATGAAAAGAACAGTAAGCTATATCTTGAATACAAGAAATTAGCTGATGCAGAGAAAAAAGTAATCTTTGGTGGAAGATTAGGAGAGTACAAATATTATGACATGGATGCTACAATAGCATCAGTATTAGACAAGTGTGAAAAAGAGTTTGAGTAACCAATAAGGTTCTTACTCTTAAAAGTACTGTAGTAATGATCATGGCATTTAAAGATCCTATTGCTGAAAGTCAAATAGAATCTAACTGCAGTGCTTTTCTCTGTATATAAAGGTGAGTTTATGTACATAAATGAAATTGATGTTGAAAATCTTGGACCTATTGAAAAGGCTAATATTAAATTTAGCTTTAAAAAAGGTGGAGCTCCTAAGCCTCTTGTGCTGGTTGGAATGAATGGTTCTGGTAAATCAACTTTGATTTCTAATATTGTTGATTCTTTTTACGAGTTTGCAGCAAAGGCATACAGTAATATTCTAATCAATGATAAAAATAATAGTTCATATACTTGCTACTATAAAATTCTTTCTCCGATCGAAATTCAAACAGGAAAATCATTCCTATATTCACATATTATTTTTAAAGACAAAGTGGATTATTTATTTGTTCAAGGAAAAGGGATCCCTGAAGAAACTTTTAGTAGTATTGGATGTCTTCCAAGTGATAAAGATTCTATAAATGGAAATGTTTCATTTAAAAGAGTTAATACAAATAGAAATTTAAATGAAGACAGTTTTGTAAGAAAGTGTCTATCTTCTCAGGTAATAGCTTATTTTCCTCCTGATAGGTATGAACGACCTAATTGGCTACATAAATCATATTATGAAAGAATATCTGATAATTTTATTTCAGATGGAATTCACCTGAATATCAATGAAGAGTTTATAGATGACTATAAAAATCCAATTACAGTAAATTGTGGTGAAGATGAGCTTTTACGTTGGCTCCTAGATATTATCACTGATTCTAGAATTGACGTAAATCTTCAATCTACAGGTAATGTTACAGGGTATACAACAAACAGATTTGAAGATATCGAGCCTTATTCGATAGCTAGAAAAAATGTTCAACAAATATTAACTACTATATTAGGAGAAAATGTCAAGTTTGAGTTAAGAGCTAGAACTTTTGGTAATGACAGATTTGTTATTGTCAGAACAAAAGACAATCAAGTCTTAGTTCCTTCGTTAAATTCTTTATCATCAGGGCAAATTGCATTATTTAAAATGTTTGCAACTATTGTTAAGTATGCTGATTCATATGATGTTCAACGCAGTTGTGATTTGTCTAATATAATAGGAATAGTTGTAATTGATGAAATTGAGCTTCATTTGCATCCATCAATGCAGGCAGACATCCTTCCAAAACTGATTGCACTATTCCATAAAGTACAATTTATTATTACTACACATTCTCCTCTATTCCTGTTAGGAATGGATAATGTGTTGGGTAAAGATTGCTACGATCTTATTGATTTACCTAGTGCAACGAAGATATCAACTGAAACTTATTCAGAATTTAAAGCTGCTTTTGAATGTTATGAAAAAACAGAGCAATTTGAAAAAGAACTTCAGAGTGTTTTATCAACTTTAAATTCAAGTAATAATAAACCGTTAATTATTACTGAAGGACAAACTGACTGGCTCCACTTAGAATCAGCTTATCTTGCTCTGTCAAATATTGAAGAGAATAAAGATCTTTTTAAATATTTAGGAAACATTAGATTTTTCGAATATGAGGCAAAAGAGCAAAGTAACAAAATTTCTAAACTTGGTTTGGGAGTGACTGGTCATCCATTGCATAAAGTTGAGATGGGAGACAATGATTTGCTAAAAATGTGTGAATCGATCTCAAAACTTCCTCGAAGTTCTCCTCTTATCTGTATTTTTGATCATGATAATACAAAAATTATTGATAAAGTCATGAATAATGGTAGTTTCAAATATTGGGGAAACAACGTCTACTCTTTCTCTATTCCTGTCCCTGAAAATAGAAAAGATACTCCTTTAATTTCAATTGAACATTATTACTCAGATGATGAAATAAAAACTCCACAAAAGAAAGGCAATGTCGAATGTAGACTATATATGGGCAATGAGTTTGATGAACGAGGCAGATCGAAACAAGGTAACAAACTTTGTACCAACAAAAGTAAGTGTGGAACCGATAAGATCAATATTTTGAGTAGAGGAAAAGATGAAATTGTTAAATCAGATTTAACTGATGGAGCTGATGATGTTGACTACTCTCTGTCAAAAGCAGATTTTGCTTGGAATATCTATAATAAGAGAGCTGGTTTTAACAATTTTGATTTTTCTAACTTCATTAAAATCTTTGAGATGATAAGGGATATTATTGAGCACCACAACAGCCAAAAGCAAAAAGAATCTCCAGTGAATGTCATAAATGATGGACCGAGCAGAAATCTATGATGAAACTAGCACAAACTTTAATTCATTCAGTTTGATTTTTCAAAATTCAATGATTAAAGCGCAGAGAGAACAAATCAGGCGGTATTTATTAAAATCTTTATGATTACATAAGTGAACAATAGCTAATCAATAGCTGTTTGCTTGAATTAAATTCAACAAAATTTTTGTCAAATACAATAAATTTATATAGAGTTAACCATGAAAAAAGAAATTATAAAATTACTAAAAAATTCTCCTTTATATCCATTTTTAAGATCAACTAAAAGAACTCTTAGAATTTATAAAGAATACCCACAAAAGTATGGTGTAAGTCCAATTGAAGCTTTAAAAGAAATTAAAGTATGCAAGTATGATGTTCCATGCATTCTCAAAAAAGCTTCAATTAAAAATCAAGGTGTAGGTGATTTCTTCTATTCTTTAGATCATTCAATTGTAGTTAAGCCAAAGAATACAATAATTCACAATATGCCAGTGGATTATGATTATGTTACTAATCTTGAGTTAGGTGATTCTGTAATTGAAAATTCTATTAGGGATTATGTAAAAAGAATAAATGATCCTAGAGTTACTTTAGAAAAGCCTCATGATCTTAAATCAGCATTACAATCTATTCTTCTATGGAACTCTCTGTTATGGCAAACAGGACATAACCTTGTAGGTCTTGGACGTTTGGATAAAGTGCTAGCTAAATACCCATTACCTGAAAATGCAGAAGACCTTCTATGTGATTTCCTGAAGACACTGCACTGTGAATATACTTTTAAGAGTGGAGTCCTAAAAGGAGATACCGGTCAAATCATCTTATTAGGTGGTTTAGATGAAAATGGTGAATATTTTTGTAATGAATACACAAAGCTATTTATAAAGTGTATTGAGAAAATTCATCTTCCTGATCCTAAATTGCTCTTGCGTTGCAGCAAGAATATGCCTAAAGAACTGATGGAACTTTCAATGGAATGTAACGCAACAGGTATTGGTAGTCCTCTTTTCTCAAACGACGATATTGTAATTCCAAAACTTATTGATTTTGGTTATGAAGCAAATGATGCTTATAACTATGGAGTTTCAGCTTGCTGGGAACCTTTATCAATTGGTAATTCACTAGAGCAGAACAATCTGGCTAATGTTGAGTATGGCAGTTGCATGCATCAAGTTTTAGTTGATGAAATGTTGTCTGAATGCAGTACCTTTGATGATGTACTCAATGTCTTTTATAAAAAACTTGAAGATAATAGTATTCAAATCAAAAAAAGACTAGACAAGTTTGTATGGGAAGATGATCCTTTATTGTCTTTGATGATGGGATTGAAGACTGATATTGCTGAAGGAGGAGCGAAATACAATGACTACGGTATTTTATCTGTAGGTATGTCGGCTGCCGTAAATTCATTATTGAATATTAAAAAGTTCGTATTTGAAGAGCATAAATACACATTAAAAGATGTACAAAAGATTATTTTAGATAACTACCAAGATTCAGCTGATGACTTTGCTTTATTCTCAGAAAGCGAAAATGGCTATGGAACTGAATCTGATGATGCAATTTCTCTTACCAACAAGATCATTGCCAAGACAGAGACTTTCTTTAAAGATTATAGAAACAAATTTGGCGGAAAAGTTAAGTTTGGCCTAAGTTCTCCTGGATATTTGATGATTGGTCAAAATTGCGGAGCTACTTTAGATGGAAGAAAAGCAGGTGAAGCATTCCAGACTCATATTTCACGCGACAAAGGCGAACCTTTAACTGAAATCATGAACTTTGAGTCTAAGCTTAAATTCACCGGTACCAGTGCTAATGCCAATGTACTTGATGTGATGGTTCCTTCTTCATTACTAAAAGACAATGTTGATAAGTTTGCTACATATATGATGGTAGGTATTAAAGCTGGTATATTCCAGCTACAAATGAATGTTCTGTCATATGCTCAATTAGTTGATGCTAAAGCACATCCAGAGAAGTATCCTAACTTAATTGTAAGAGTATGGGGATTTAGTGCTTACTTTAATGACCTTCCTGAAGAATACAAAGATCACCTAATTAACAGAGCAAAACAGATGGAGCACATCAACTAATGGCTCAGAAAAGCATCAAAAAAAATTATATCTATAATTTAGCATTCCAGATTCTTGCTCTGGTAATACCTTTAATCACCACTCCTTACTTATCAAGAGTTTTGGGAGCAGATGGTATTGGTACCTACAGTTACGTTGAGGCTATATCGTCGTATTTCGTGCTCTTCGCAACTTTAGGTTTAACTACTTTTGGTCAAAGAGAAGTTTCCTATGTTCAGGATGACAGAAAAAAGAGAACTATCGTCTTTTGGGAAACTTGCATTATTCAGTTAATAGCTTCTCTTATTTGTATCGTAGCTTATGTATTTTTCTCACTGATGCAAAAAGAAACTCTATTGTATCTGGTGTTGGTCATCAATCTTTTCTCTGTAATAGCTAATGTAACATGGTTATTTCAGGGAATGGAAGAGTTTGGCAGAATTGTCTTACGAAACATCATTTTTAAGCTATTAGGTTTAGCTTATGTATTTATCTTTGTTACAGAACGTGATGATGTAATTGTTTATTTGTTTGGAGTTGCATTCTTTGCTTTCTTAAACAACTTAAGCTATTGGACTATGTTGCCAAAGTTTGTAGACAGACCTAAGTTAAGAGATCTTCATCCTACAAGACATTTAAAAACAGTCTTTTCATTGTTCTTACCTACAATTGCTATCTCAATTTACACCGTTTTAGATAAAACCATGATTGGTATCATTACTAATGATTCTTTTGAAAACGGTTATTATGAGCAGGCTATTAAGATGTCTAAAGTTGTACTTTCTGTAGTAACAGCTTTAGGTGTCGTTATGATCCCAAGAATAGGTCATTACTTTAGCCATGGTGACACTGATGCTGTTCGACTCAGTATGTACCGATCATATCGCTTTGTGTGGTTAATAGGTATCCCCTTAACATTCGGTTTACTTTCTGTATCAAGTAATTTTGTACCTTGGTTCTATGGTCCAGGATTTGATAAGGTAGCTCCTCTATTAGGTATTTTAGGATTCTTAATCTTAGCTATCGGCATTAACAATGTTACTGGTATTCAATACTTAATCCCAACTAAAAGACAGAATACTTTCTCGTTTACAGTAATCATTGGGGCTTGTTGTAATTTTCTGTTGAATTTGGTTCTTATTTATAAATATGAATCTATCGGAGCTGCAATAGCTTCAGTACTTGCAGAAACCATTATTGCTTTAGTTCAGTTGTACGTAGTAAGAAAAGAACTGTCATTTATTAAGATTATTAAATTAGGTATTCACTACTATATTTCTGGTGCTGTGATGTTAGCTGTGCTTCTGTATGTACGAGATTACTTTACTCCATCAATGCTAAATACTCTTTATTTAGTCGTAATTGGTGCAGCAACATATTTCTTGTCTCTAATCATTTTAAGAGACGATTTCTTATTATCAAATGTGAATACTATCTTTAAGAAGATATTAAAAAGGGCTTGACATGAAGACTATGGAATATAACATCTTGTTGACAGACAGACAGACAGACAGACAGACAGACAGACAGACAGACAGACAGACAAGCTATGATTGGCTAAGAGTCGTTTTAGTAATTCTTGTGGTAATAGGTCATGCTACATATTTAGATATTAAGACACCTTTTGGCAGTATTTACTATGCTATTTTGATGCAAGAAAATGGGGTAGATACATCTTTGTTTTATAAATTAGCAAATGCTTTAACTGGATTTATTTATTCCTTTTATATGCCTGTTTTTATAGCTCTTTCAGGATGTTTGTTTGCACTAAAGAGATATGATTTAAGATCTTTAGTAAGTAAAAAAGACTCCTGATACCATTCTTTGTGGTATGGTTAGCATGGAATCTTCCAATTAAGTACTTTACAGGCTATTACGACAATGTAAGTTTATCTGGTATGTTTTTACAGATTATTTTTCCTTACATGTGTTTACCTGTGGTACCTGGAGTGTTTGTTCTTTGTTTTTTTACTGGCACAATTCATTACAAGATTTAAAACTACGGTTCAGTTAGTTTTAATCGCATGCTGATGGTTAGTTGGTGTTGCTCTTTATAATAGGTTCTCTGATTATCACTTTTTAGGTGATCCTGTTTACTATGTAGTATGGTTTTATTTAGGCTACAGAGAAAGAGTTGTAATAGCACTGTGCAAGAAGTTTAAACTTTGGAATACTGCTACAGCTTTAATTTTACCTTTGTTACTGTTATGCATATTTTGCATAGGGCATATGATTGAAATTAAAGGTTTAAGCACATTGCTTAGTTTCATATTAGGACCACTGTTTATGTTTGTGTCATTGAGTTACTTTTCAAGACTTTTTACAAAACATAGCAGTAAATATCTTAAAACTTGTAGTGACTATGGCTTAGGTGTCTATCTTTATGCAGAACCTATTAACTACTTATTGCTTTACATCTTATTTGAAAAATGTGGTATCACTTTCTATGGAGAAGAATCTGGTGCAGCCACAATTTATTTTTCAAGAATTATAGTAAGTACTGTAATTGCAATCGTCATTACATATTTGCTTCGATTTTTCAATATTAAGTACTTGCATTAACGAATGTTAGAAAACAAATGATCATCACCAATATTCAAAGATTTTCTCTTCATGATGGACCTGGCATTAGAACAACTGTATTTCTAAAAGGTTGCTCAATTAGATGTCCATGGTGTTCAAATCCTGAAAATATGAATCATCAAATCGAAATTTATGTTAAGGATGGAAAAGAAGGATTCTATGGGAAAGAATATTCTGTAGATGAAGTCCTAAAAGAAGTCCTCAAAGACAAAATCTTTTATGAAGATAACGGTGGTGTGACATTTTCAGGAGGTGAGGCTCTTTTATATGCAAAAGAGCTTTTGCCTTTAATGCAACAAATTAAACAGAACAATATTTCAATAGCAGTTGAGTCAAGTCTTTTCGTACCATCAAGATATCTTGAGATGGTGATACCTTTTGTTGAGTACTTTTATGTGGATTTAAAAGTAATGGATAAGGAAAGATGTACAGAGTTATTAAATGGCAATTTAGATCTTTTTAAGAGCAACTTAGCAATTCTTGCAAAAAGTAAAAAGTTTAATGTGAGAATACCTGTAATCTGTGGTTATACTGATGATGAGGATAACATCAGAAGTATCATAGATGTGATTAGAGAATATAGAGCATCTATAAAAAAGGTAGAGCTTATAAAAGGGCATAACCTAGGTGATAACAAGTATGTTTCTTTAGGTAAAGAGGTTCCCAAAAAAGCAGAGGTTAGTGATCTGTTTTTAGAAGAGTATAGAAAGAAAATCACAGAGGTTGTAGCTGGAGTAGGTGTTGGTATTTGTAGTATTTAGCATCATGTATTAAGACTTTATTTACTATGAGATGAAGTTAGTATATAGCTAAGATGTAAAAATGATGAATTTCTGTTCTTTCCTGAATTAGCAACTTTCACAAATAAAGAAAAAAGAGCTTTCAATGAGTTAAAAAAAATAAATTTGATTTTGGTAATAATGGAACAGGAAAAACTACTTTAAGTCGTGCTTTAAAAGACAAAAGAATTGAAAGTATTAGCGGAGAAAGTATTAATAATCTAAATTTCGTTGTATATAACGTTGATTATGTAAAAGCTAATTTTTCAGAAAACGAGAATTTACCTGGAATTTTTACTCTAGGAAAAGACAACATTAAAATTGAAAACGAAATAAAAAATTTAGAAGAGCAAAAAAATGAACTGCTAAGTAAAATTGATAACAATATTGTATCACTAGGTTCAGACAATAAAAAATCTTCAACAGGAATGTATCTTGTACTATTCAAGTTAAAAGTAGTTTATGAAGAGCAATTTTGGAACATTAAGACAAAGTTAGAAGGTACATCTCTAAAAGATTATATTGGCCCATATAGAAGCAGTAAAGAGAAATTTTGTAATCAATTAATTGGTGAATTTGAAAAAAGCATAAATAATAGTGATGTTCCTCGAAAGTTTGATGAACTAGAGAAAGATGCAAAAAAAATTGGTTCATCCGCAAATTTGTTGAAAGCACTGAAAAGAATATAACAATCCCATTCTTCGTTACTTTTTTTATGTAACTATATAAATGGATAAAAAAATCCTCAGACACAGATCTGGGGATTTATTTTGCCTAAATAAAACTAGTCGTCGACGTAATCTTCAGCTTTTTCGGCATTTTCATCTTCTTCATAA
>ERZ1026878.1941-NODE-1941-length-11070-cov-12.771039_pt1 | contig 11070 bp, 5 predicted proteins | sample MGYA00380169_ERZ1026878 | MGnify/ENA primary metagenome ERZ1026878 (study PRJEB33269, sample SAMEA4719805) | human gut metagenome | biome: human-associated habitat; feature: organic feature; material: feces | place: Cameroon | collected 2013-10 ...
TGGGTATGGCAGGGATGCCATACCCTCCTAAGTGTGCTCTGTTGGAGGACACCCCCTGGGGAAAAAACAAAGAGGGCATGGCGGAATGCCATGCCCTCTTACGTTAGTTATGTGGATGCGTGGGTATGGCAAGGATGCCATACCCTCCTATGATTACTTAACGAGTACCTTCTTAACCTTGCCGTCAGCGGTGCGAACGATGTTCAGACCCTTCTGGAGCTTGTTAAGCTTAACGCCGTTAACTGTGAAGAACTCAACCTCACCCTCAGCAACTGTTGTTGCGTTGATGCCTGTGTCAGGATCCTTAGGTGCTGTCCAATCCTTATCAACAACCTTAACGTAGTTGTATGTAGCACGCGACTTGTCGTTAGCGCCCTCGCCAGTACCCATCTTAACGGTCGGGAGAGTGAAGAGATAGCTCATTGCGCTTGCAGCAATCTTAACCTCGTTGTTAACAACAAAGCCCTGAGCCTTAGAAACCTCTACCAAGAACGGAGCTGTCTCAGCGAACTTGTCAGTGTTGTTGTTGCTGCCACCAGGTACATTGAAGCATCCCTGAAGCATCTGGTCTGCGCTTGTGCGATACAAGTGGAGAGTGTTATCCCATGCTGTTGGAACAGCACCGAGACCGATTACATCCTCGCAAGAACCTGTACATGTAGACGGGTCGATAGACATAACGATCTTCTGAGTATCCCAATCAACAGCGATTTCCCACTCGAAGCCTTCGCCGTCAGCTACGTAGTTCTCCTTGCAGAAGAGTTCTGGATCTGGAGTATCAGGAGTCTTCTTCTCGTAGTTGAACTCACCTGCGTAGTTATTGTCGATAATGAATGTCATCATGAAGTTGTCATTCTTATCGTAAGAGACATTGAATACAGCTGTTACATAAGTACCAGTGCTACCAAAGAAACGTGATGTTGCCTCGTCGGCAGTAGCGTTGAGAACCATTGCTGGCTCAGCTGGAGTTACTTCACCCTCACCCTCTTCTGCGAGCGGATCCTGACCACCTGGTTCTGTTGTAGGAAGCGTACCAGTGAATACGAGGTCCTGAGTCTTCTCGTTGAGAGTTACGTCCTTAAGAGTGAGCTTGAACTCACCTGTAGCAGTAGCCAAGAACTCTACCTTAGCCTGGTCAGCCTGGAAGAGGTCTGTCTCAGGAGCAGCAGCGTCGTAGATGTGGAGGTTGCTTGTGTAAACCTCAGGTGTTTCTTCCTCAGTGTAGTTGAACTCGCCCTGATATTCTAAGCTTGTATTATTGAGAACAAAGCCCATCTTGATCTCTTCAGCAGAAACCTCTGTGATCTCGAATGTTGCGCTCATCTCCTCACCGAAGAATTCTGTTGTAGCAGCATCCGACTTAGCAATGATTGTGAGCGGCTCTGTTGCCTCAGTAGGAGCCTCTTCAATGAGTGCCTTACCTACGAATACGAGGTCCTGAGTCTTGTTGAGCATATTCACGTTCTTAAGAGTAACCTTATAAGACTCGTCAGAGTACTTGATGATGTTCACATCAGCTTCAGCCTCTTCAACAACTGTCGTTTCGCCATCAAGGATGCGGAGGTTGTTTGTGTATGTCTTGTTAGAAACCTCAGTTACCTCAGGAGTTACAACGTCTGGGTTCTCACCAACAACGACAGTAGTAATACTTGTTTTCAGTGTCATGTAAAGACGAGCTACGTTGTCCTTTTCGTAAACAACACCTGCTACATCGTATGTCTGAGTACCGTTAGCTACCTTACCAGTGTAAGTAGTGCGATTCTTCTCGTCTGTACCCTTTGTAAGCTCAGTAGATGTGTACTCGTTTTCACCGAACTTGAGAGACATATTGACTGTCTCGTCAGACATCTCCTTAACTACAACCGTAGCGTCAGCAACTTTTTGATCCTGCATATAGAGAGCCTCGTTGAAGGTCTTCTCGTCCTTAACAGTTACCTCCGGCTCTGTTGTCTCTTTCCAGTCGAGAGAAACTACCTTGATGTAGTTGTAGTAAGCATTGCTGAGCTTTGGAGACTCACCGCTACCGATGATGATAGGATCGCCTGTAAGGAGCTCTTCAAGAGCTGTAGGAGTCATCTTAACCTCACCGTTAACCTTCAGACCCTCAGCCTTAGAGATTTCGAACTTAGCGAGGCAGTCAGCAACGTCTATGCGACCGGTGTTGTTGTTACCAGCACCGTCCTTTGCGAAGAAGCCAGATATCTGCTTAGCAGTCTGATTGCAGTACCAGTGCATTGTGCGGTATGTGCTTGTCTGGAATGCTGTGAAGCTGTCGCCAGTAGTCATAGCAAGGATATCCTTGTCGTCACCACCATTAGAGAAGTCGATAGAAGCAACAATCTTCTGCTTGTCCCAATCAACATTGATTGTGTGAGAGAAGCCTGTGCCGTCAGCCTGATACTTCTCAACAACGGTTACATCCTTAGGAGTCTCTGGAGCTACAGGGTCGGGATTCTCGCCAACAGTGAATGTTGTGCCGTCAACTGACACCATTGTCATGTAGAGTTTCTGTGCTGTAGCCTCACCGTAAACAACTGCGCTAACAGAGTAGGTAGTAGTCGACGCAGCATCACTTACTGCTTCACCAACGTAAGTGGTGCGACCCTTAGCGTCTGTACCCTTTGTGAGGTTTGTAGCAGAAATGCCGTAGCCAGCACCATTGAATGTCATCTGAACTGTTTCGTCAGACATTTCCTTAAAGGTTACGTCAGCAGTGCCTGTCACACCGTTTGAAGCAGAGAGTGTAACGCCAGTGAACGGAACAGTAGCAACTACCTTCGGAGCGTCAGGATCAACACCAACGGTAAATGTAACGCCAGAACTAGCTTCCATTGTCATATAGAGCTTTTCCTCTGTGCCCTCTGTGTAAACAACAGCCTTGATAGTGTACTCCAAGCTTGACATAGCATCGTTAAATGCTATACCAGTGTAAGTGGTGCGACCCTTGTCGTCTGTATCCTTTTTGAGAGCATCGGCAGAAATATTGATACCATCTGTAGTAAACTTCATCTTTACAGTTTCATTAGACATCTCCTCAAAGGTAACATTAGCAGTACCAGCCTGACTCCATGTGTTAGAGTAGTCAATAGCTTCGAACTTCTTAGTGTCAACAACTGTAACCTCAGGCTCTGTCGGCTCTGTCCAGTTCTTGTCTACAACCTTTACGTAGTTGTATGTAGCGTGTGAGAGGATGTTTGAACCCTCGCCAGTGCCCATAACTACTGTTGACATTGCGAAGAGGTCAGAAAGCTGAGATGCAGTGATTCGTGTTGTGCCGTCTACGATGAAGCCATCAGCCTTAGAGATTTCAACCTTGATAGGGTTTCCCTCTGAGAACTTGCCTGTGTTGACTGCACCTGCGCCGAAGTAGCACTGGAGCTGCTTGTCATCAGAAGTGCGATACATGTGGAGGTTGCCAGCCCATGAAGTGCCGTCTGTACCGAGACCGATGATGTGCTCGCAGCCAGTTGTACAAGTAGCTGTGCTGATAGACATAACGATCTTCTGTGTTTCCCAATTTACAGGGATGCTCCAGTTGAAGTTAGTGCCATTGCCTACGAAGTCAACCTTCTCGAAAGCTGTTGCTACTTCGCCACCGCCAGTTGAACCGCCGCCGAAGCCTTCGTCAGTACCGAACACAACATCAAAGGTGTAATCGCTATAAAAGACTTTGCACTTTGCAGTCATTGTAGCATAAGCCTTACCTTCTTTGAATTTCACCAACAGTTCACCACCAGTAAATGATTTTAATCCATAATCACCACCAGTAACTGTTCCTGTCAATTGTGTACCAGTTACAGTTGTAAAATCACCGGTCTGTGAACCTGAAACGTTTGAAAAGACGAACGTTCCATACTTATCCGTATATGAACCATCTTTATTGATGATATCATTAAACGTCACGTTATACGTGCCGTCACCATTGTCAGTGATGCTCAACTTCGCGTCATTAGACTCTGTTGGTGTATTACTACCCAACGTTACCTTACGATAATCCGTAAAGTCTAATGCAAACGCAGAAAGCGTCGTCACTAACAACACAAGAAGAGATAAGATTTTTTTCATACTAAATCCTTTCTTTTGTTTGTTAATAAATTGTTATTGAATTAAGTTAATTAAAAAAATTCTGTTTGAATAAATCGGTTTTAAAATCGGTTTCTTTCGGTTTTCAGTTGCCGGGGGATCGTTGCTGCTTGTGTTGGCGTGTATGAGTGACGCGCCGCACTCCGGCACTACGCACTCCCTCTTCGGTGCAAATTTAATAAAAATATGTATAGCAGCAAAAATTTTCACAAATTTTTTAAGTTTTTACACTATTAACTCACACAAAACGCACATTCCCTCCTACGAAAACTCCCACGGATAGCGGATTAGGAGGGTATGGCATCCTGCCATACCCACGCAGCCCACCAAACCATCTTCCCACAGAAGTTTCTGGCGGAGAAGAGCCTCCCACAGATTGCACGGATGTGCACAGATTAGGAGAGCCCACTAAACTATTTTCCCACAGAAGTTTATGATGCAAGATATTCTCCCACAGATTGCACAGATGCTCACAGATTAGGAGGGTATGGCATCCTGCCATACCCACGCAGACACCAAACTATCTTCCCACAGAAGCCACAGAACCCACAGAAGTTTCTGACGCAAGATATTCTACCACAGATTGCACGGATGGGCACAGATTAGGAGGCAAAAACGCAACCTAAAGATCTGTGGGCATCTGTGAAATCTGTGGGAGAATATTCCTCACCAGTCGTTTCTGTGAATTCGGTGAAATCTGTGGGAGGACTTCAGAGGGTGGCGTGGGTATGGCAGGATGCCATACCCTCCTAATCTGTGGAAATCTGTGAAATCTGTGGGAGAATATTTTCCGCGCAGTCGTTTCTGTGGGTTCTGCGAATTCTGTGGGAGGATTGGCAGAGGGCGGCGTGGGTATGGCAAGATGCCATACCCTCCTAAGCGGGGGTTAGGGTTCTCTCCAAAGCCGACGCTTCAACCACATTTTGAGTATTGGGTCGCTGATGACAAGTTGGCGTGGGGCATCGGTGGTGATAAGGTCTTTCTCTGTAAGCGATTTCTTCAGACGTGTGACATTGGCAGCGGTGCCAAGACGGTATTCTTTTAGCACTGCCGCCTGTGTGAAGCCCGTAGAAATGCCGTTGGCAAGAGCGTGGAGGAAATTAAGCTGATACGCCGAGAGGTCTTCTGTCTGTTGTATGAACAAGGGCTCACAGGCATCGAGCAGTCGGTCGATGGCGTATTGCACATCGTCGTCCGTGGTGGTCTGGTTGGTGCGTAGCCATACCAGCCAAGCGAGCTGCTGCACATAGGACGAATAGCGGTCGGTGGTGCGACAGATGACTTGTGCAAGCTCTACGGAGATGTCCTTACCAGTGGCACGAAAGCGTTGTTGTATGTACTGCACCCAGTCGTCCTCGCCAATCTTACCAAGATAGAAAAGGTCGCCAAAACGATAGAACGGATAGCTTCTACTCTGGAACATACGCTCCATCATGTGCTTCTTGCTACCATAGAGACAGTAGCTGACGTTGCTCTGCAGCTGCCACACGCTGCGCAATTTCTTCTGAAACGTTAGTGAGTCGGCAAACTCGCCAATCTGCTGAAACTCGTCGATGCATACCACGATACGATAGCCCTTGGTGCGTGCGATGAGCTCGGGCAGTTGCAGTACTTCTTCTGTAGTGTTGTTCGTGGGGTTGTATTCGAACGAGAGGGAGAAGTCGTTGAGGGGGTCTTGCCCGAAGCTTATCTTTGGTACGAAGCGACTGAGGAATGTCTTTGTGTTCTCCATCCACTCTTCCCATTTTGATGAGGTGGCGCGCACTACGGCTGTGGCAAAGGCGTTCACGAAGTCGTGTTCGGAGCGACAACCGAAGGCATCGATGTGTGCGATACGAATGTCGGTGGTGTCGATAAGCGAGCAGACATGCTCTACGAGTGATGTCTTTCCCATACGTCGAGGCGATATGAGTATGGTGTTCACGCCGTATGTGAAATTGGCTTTCAGGCGTTCGGTTTCTTCATGTCGGTCGGTGAAAGTGTCGCCTTCCACGCGTACTCCGAACACAAATGGTGCTTCTATCTTACCTGTCATTGTGGCGATTGTTAATGGTTTATGTGTGCAAAGATACAAAACATATTGGTTTTAAACAAGGTTGTTTAAAACAATGTTGTTTAAAATGATATTGAGGGAGGAATGTAATGTCGGTGCACGATTGCTTGGTTGGTGCACTTCTTGCTCTGGCAAGCGGCAAAGCCGAGCGGAGACAAGTGCACCCCCCTGGGAGAACACCAATCAAAAACCTCCCACAGATGTCACAGATGCGCACAGATTTGGAGGGTATGGCATCCTGCCATACCCACGCAGCCACTAAACTATCTTCCCACAGAAGCCACAGAACCCTACGCAACCTAACCATTTGTGAGCATCTGTGAAATCTGTGGGAGAATATTCTCTGCCAGAAGCTTCCGTGAATTCTGTGAATTCTGTGGGAGAACCCTACGCAGCCTAACCATCTGTGAGCATCTGTGAAATCTGTGGGAGGCTCTTCTACGTTAGAAGCTTCTGTGAATTCTGTGAATTCTGTGGGAGGATTGGCAGAGGGCGGCGTGGGTATGGCAAGATGCCATACCCTCCTAATCTGTGAGCATCTGTGAAATCTGTGGGAGAATATTCTACGCCAGAAGTTTCTGTGAATTCCGTGGATTCCGTGGGAGGATTACAATGTTGGTGCACGAGTGCTTGGTCGGTGCACTTGAGACAAGTGCACCCCCTTAGAGGGTGGCGTGGGTATGGCAGGATGCCATACCCTCCTACGAAAACTCCCACAGATTGCACGGATGTGCAGAGATTAGGAGGCAACAATGCAACCTAAAAATCTGTGAGCATCTGTGAAATCCGTGGGAGAATATCTTGCGCCAGAAACTTCCGTGAATTCTGTGAATTCTGTGGGAGGATATGCACTGTTTGCTCGGTTGGTGCAGCTGGGGACAGCTGCACCCCCTTAGAGGGCGGCGTGGGTATGGCAGGATGCCATACCCTCCTAAGATTAGTCGGCGAGCTTAGCCTTGATGAACTCGCGGTTGAGGCGAGCGATGTTGGCGATCGACTCGTTCTTCGGGCACTCAGCCTCGCAAGCGCGAGTGTTGGTGCAGTTGCCGAAACCGAGCTCCTCCATCTTGGCGATCATTGCCTTTGCGCGCTTAGCAGCCTCCGGGCGGCCCTGCGGCAGGAGAGCGAGCTGGCTCACCTTAGAGCTTACGAAGAGCATTGCCGAGCCATTCTTACATGCAGCTACGCAGCAGCCGCAGCCGATACATGTAGCGCAGTCCATTGCCTCGTCAGCGTCTTCCTTCGGGATGAGGATGGCGTTGGCATCCTGCGGCTGGCCGGTGCGAACGCTTACGTAACCACCTGCCTGCATGATCTTGTCGAACGCTGTGCGGTCTACCATGCAATCCTTGATTACGGGGAACGCTGCTGAGCGCCACGGCTCAACGGTGATTACGTCGCCGTCGTTGAACTTACGCATGTAGAGCTGGCATGTGGTAGCGCCCTGGTTCGGTCCGTGTGGGTGACCGTTGATGTAGAGTGAGCACATACCGCAGATGCCCTCGCGGCAGTCGTGGTCGAATACGAAAGGCTCGTTGCCTTCCTCGATGAGCTGCTCGTTAAGGATGTCGAGCATCTCAAGGAATGAGGTATCCGTAGGGATATCCTTCATCTCGCGTGTGTCGAAGTGGCCCTTGTCCTGAGGACCGTTCTGACGCCAATATTTCAGTGTGAATGATATGTTTGCCATAATTTTTATTAGTTCTTATAGTTACGTGTCTGTACCTTGATTGCCTCGTATTCGAGCGGTTCCTTGATGAGTTCAGGAGCGGTTTCGTCGTCGCCCTTGTACTCCCAGCAGCCTACGTAGAAGAAGTTCTCGTCGTCGCGCTTTGCCTCACCCTCTTCTGTCTGGTGCTCCTCGCGGAAGTGACCACCGCAAGACTCCTCGCGTGAGAGTGCGTCGTGTGCGATGAGCTCACCCATGAGGATGAAGTCGCGGAGGTGGATTGCCTTGTCGAGCTCTACGTTCAGACCTTCCTTCTTGCCAGGGATGAAGAGGTTGGTGTTGAACTCGTTGCGGAGCTTCTTGATGAGCTTGATGCCTTCCTCGAGACCCTCCTTTGTGCGGCCCATGCCTACGTGCTCCCAGAGGATGTGGCCGAGCTCCTTGTGGATAGAGTCGACAGAGCGCTTGCCCTGGATGCCCATGAGGCGGTCGATTTCTGCCTGAACGCCCTTCTCAGCTTCTGCGAACTCGGGGAGGTCGACAGAGAGGTGCGGCCAGATAGCCTGGTCGGCGAGGTAGTTCTGGATGGTGTACGGCAGTACGAAGTAGCCGTCTGCAAGACCCTGCATGAGGGCAGATGCGCCGAGGCGGTTAGCGCCGTGGTCAGAGAAGTTGCACTCGCCGATTGCGAACAGACCGGTGATAGAGGTCTGGAGCTCGTAGTCGACCCAGATACCGCCCATTGTGTAGTGGATAGCCGGATAGATCATCATCGGGTTGTAGTACTTCACGCCGTTGATTTCGTTTGCAAGCTCGCCCGGGTTTACGTCGGTGATCTCCTCGTACATGTCGAAGAGGTTGCCGTAGCGCTGGCGGATCACGTCGATGCCGAGGCGGTTGATTGACTCAGAGAAGTCGAGGAACACGGCGAGACCGGTGTTGTTCACGCCGAAGCCCTTGTCGCAACGCTCCTTGGCTGCGCGCGAAGCAACGTCACGCGGAACGAGGTTGCCGAATGCCGGATAGCGACGCTCCAAGTAGTAGTCGCGGTCTTCCTCCGGAATGTCCGAGCCCTTCTTTGTGCCTGCCTGGAGAGCCTTTGCGTCTTCGAGCTTCTTCGGCACCCAGATGCGGCCGTCGTTACGCAGCGACTCTGACATAAGTGTGAGCTTCGACTGCTTGTCGCCGTGTACGGGGATACATGTCGGGTGGATCTGTACGTAGCAAGGGTTAGCGAAGTAAGCGCCCTTACGGTAGCACTGAACGGCTGCTGTACAGTTGCAACCCATAGCGTTTGTAGAGAGGAAGTAAGCGTTGCCATAACCGCCGGTAGCGATTACTACGGCGTTAGCCGAGAAGCGCTCGAGCTTGCCGCTGACGAGGTTCTTAGCGATGATACCGCGTGCGCGACCGTCAACGATTACTACGTCTTCCATCTCGTAGCGTGTGTAGAGCTGTACGCGGCCCGTGCTCACCTGCTTAGAGAGTGCTGAGTAGGCACCGAGGAGGAGCTGCTGACCGGTCTGACCCTTTGCGTAGAATGTACGTGACACCTGAGCGCCACCGAACGAACGGTTGGCAAGCATGCCGCCGTACTCGCGTGCGAATGGTACACCCTGGGCTACGCACTGGTCGATGATGTCGTTCGACACCTCTGCCAGACGATAAACGTTAGCCTCGCGTGCACGGTAGTCGCCGCCCTTCACTGTGTCGTAGAACAGACGGTAAACTGAGTCGCCGTCGTTCTGGTAGTTCTTGGCTGCGTTGATACCGCCCTGAGCGGCGATAGAGTGAGCGCGACGCGGTGAGTCCTGGATGCAGAAGTTTAAAACGCGGAAACCCATCTCGCCGAGGCTGGCTGCTGCAGAAGCACCTGCAAGACCTGTACCTACAACGATGACGTCGAGCTTGAGTTTGTTCTTGGGGTTCACCAGACGCTGGTGAGCTTTATAGTTGGTCCACTTCTCGGCCACTGGGCCTTCAGGGATTCTTGAATTAATTGTCTTAGCCATAATAGGAATTATGATTTTTGAATGTTGATGTTTTTATTAGCAGCAGCTACCGCAGCAGAGGCTCGGTGCGCAGCCGAGGTAGAACAATACTACTACTACGAGGAAGCCGAGGATGAGCAGGGTTGAGTAAACCTGGCTGATCACCTTCCAACGGTTGAACCATACCTTGCCGTTCCAGCCGAAGGTCTGCATTGCGCTCCAGAAACCGTGTGAGAGGTGGAACCAGAGGGCTACGAGCCATACGATGTAGAGGACAACGTAAACCGGGTTCTTGAATGTCTCCTGAATCCAGCCGAAGCCATCAGCAGGTGCGCATACGCCCTCAAAGCCGAGAAGCTCTGCGAACATCATGTTGTACCAGAAGTTGAAGAGGTGGAGCAACATACCGAGCAACACGATGATGCCCAGAACGAGCATGTTCTGCGATGCCCACTCTACGCCCTTAGGCTTTGCTGTAACCTCGTAACGAGAGTTGCCGCGGGCTGCGCGGTTCTGCATCGTGAGCCAGAAGGCGTAAACGAAGTGGAGAACGCAGAGGGCAGCAAGACCCATTGTTGCTACTACGGCATACCAGTTGGCGCCAAGGAACTCACAAATCATGTTGTAAGCGTCTCCCGAGAAGAGGGCAACAACATTCATTGACATGTGGAATGTCAGGAATAGAACAAGTGCGACGCCGGTGAGGGCCATCACTACTTTTCTACCGATTGATGAATTGATTAACCACATAAATGATTTGAAATTTAAATTATTAATTGATAAAATTATTGATGTTTCTTCGTGCGTAATAGAGGCTGCTCCCCGCGCATATACTATATAATAGGTAGGGGCACATCCTTTCAAGCTGCAAAAATACTGAAATTTGATGATAAATCAAATTATTTCACATCAAAAATCGAATTTATTTCTTAATTTTGCGAACATAAAAGGATGCAGAAGTGGAACATGCGGTGTATTGCAGTGCAATCTCCGCAGGGTACACGCGCTACTTATGGCATCGTGCAGCGGACGCAATCTGATCGGATGGCGGACGGAAACTGATTGGACGACGGACGCAATCTGATCGGGCGGCGGACGGAAACCAGCGGAAATGTGCCGCCCACAGATGCACCAACAAAGCAAACAGAGAGAGTGTCCCACAGAATACGCGGAACACACAGAACCTTCTGGCAGAGAAAGCCTCCCACAGATAGACACAGATGCGCACAGATTAGGAGGGTATGGCATCCCTGCCATACCCACGCCGCCAATAA
>ERZ1026878.1948-NODE-1948-length-11036-cov-12.297059_pt1 | contig 11036 bp, 10 predicted proteins | sample MGYA00380169_ERZ1026878 | MGnify/ENA primary metagenome ERZ1026878 (study PRJEB33269, sample SAMEA4719805) | human gut metagenome | biome: human-associated habitat; feature: organic feature; material: feces | place: Cameroon | collected 2013-10 ...
TAGCGCGGGGTGTCAGATTTCATTTATAGGGTACGCCCTAAAACTATGCGCTTACAGTATATCTTTTTTGTGGAGAATATTATGAATTATGTATATAAATTTCCTGTGGTAAAGGGCATTCAAGCTGGAAAAGAATATTATATCGCAATGGTACCATTAAAAATGTTGCCGCGATTATTTCAGAATTCGGAAGATGAGTATATTCCACCTGAGTATAGAGCTCAACGAAAAATTAATGAGGCTCGTATACCTGTGATTAGCAAATATATTTTAGATAATCGAGACAGTTATGTTTTTTCGGCATTAGCTGCTTCGATAGATGGAAAATTTTTGTTTATTCCATATGAAGAAACACTTGATTTAGGCATCCTTGAAGTAGAAATGGATGCACGATTCTTAATAAATGATGGACAACATAGAAAGTCAGCGATCATGAGAGCCTTAAAGGAGGATGAATCTCTGGGAGATGAAACAATCTCAATTGTGTTCTATGCAGATAAAGGACTTGCGCGCAGTCAGCAGATTTTTACCGATTTGAACAAAAATGCCGTAAAAACTTCTAATTCGATTTCTGAATTATATGATTCTCGCGATGAAGTCGCTGTGATTACAAGAAATGTAATATGGAATATAGACTTCCTCAATACGTATACAGATAAAGAAAAGGATATTTTGGGAAAGTTTTCATCGAGTCTGTTTACCCTAAATACATTCTATACAGCAAATAAGCTGATTCTAGGAAGAGATGTGCGTACAGATAGTGAAAAATTTTTACTGTCCTATTGGACTTTGGTAGTTGAAAATATGAGACCATGGCAGGAATTGCAGAAACACGAAATTACTAAGGTCGACCTAAGGGAGAACTATATTGCTACTCAAAGTATTGTCATTCAAGCTTTCGGTAGAATTGGAAATTATTTTTATGAACAACCCAATGAAGATATGGAAGTATTCATGAGTAGAATAAGTGGGATCAATTGGGTTAGAAACGCAAAACATTGGAAGATGCGTGCAATTGGGAAAAACGGAAGAGTTATTACAAATAAAAAGGCCGGAGTTTTGATTTGTAATGTGATTAAGGATGTTATTGGAATTACATTGACTAATGAAGAAAAGAATGCAGAAGATAATTATAGAAAGTCTCTTAAGGAGTAAACATAATGGCAATTAGTAAAGAACTAATAGATGGATTAATTGTGACAATTCAAAACTTATATTTGGCAGATGAAATTCCGTGGATGATAGGATATTCAGGAGGAAAGGATAGTACTGCAGCAGTTCAGTTAGTGTGGTTGGCAATAGAAAAGCTACCACGGGAACAACGAACAAAGAAGATTCATGTCATGAATACAGATACATTGGTTGAATCTCCCGTTGTGTCAAAGTGGGTAGAAAAATCGCTCAAACAAATGAAAGCATTAGCAGAAGAAAAGGATTTACCATTTGTGCCTGAGAGACTTATACCGGATTATAATAATACCTTTTGGGTTAACCTTATTGGAAGAGGGTATCCATTTCCTAGAATGAAGTATAGATGGTGTACAGATCGACTTAAGATACAACCGGTAAATAATTTTATTAAGAATAAAATTGCTGAGCACGGAGAAATCATTCTTGTATTGGGAACAAGAAAACAAGAAAGCTCAAGACGTAATAGAACTATGACAAATCTTGAAAAGAAGCGTGTAAGAGAGTTATTAAGTCCCAATCCAACGCTTGCAAATGAACTAGTATTCTCGCCGATGGAAGATTGGAGTGATGATGACGTCTGGGCATTTTTAATGCAGTACAAAAACCCATGGGGATATTCAAATATGGATCTTATGACAATGTACAGAGGAGCAACAGCTGATAATGAATGCCCTTTACAAGTTGATAAATCTGCACCCACCTGCGGAAAAAGTAGATTTGGATGTTGGGTTTGTACGATGGTAGAAAAAGATAAGTCTATGGAGGCGATGATAGCCAATGACCAGGAAAAGGAATGGATGAGCGCACTCCTTGAATTTAGAAATGAGTTTGGAAATGAGGAAGGGGATAGAGAAAGAAGGAGCTTCCGCCGAATGAAAGGAAATCTTCAGGGAAATTATGGAAAACTCTTTCATGGACCATATAAGAAAGAGGTACGAGAGGGATGGTTAAGGCGTTTATTAGAAATTCAGAAGGATATTAATGAGAACGGACCAGAAGAATTTACGAATTTAGAGTTAATATGTATTCCAGAATTGCAGGCAATTAGAAGAATATGGGTCAATGACAAGCATGAGTTTGATGATACTGTTCCTAAAATTTATGAGGAAGTTATTGGTAAGAAATTTGTAGATCCAGAATGGATTCATAATGACAATTTTGAATCAGAGGAATGGAAAATTTTAAAAGAAATATGTGAAACCTCTTATGCTGACGAAGAACTAGTTTTTGAAATGATGTATACGTTGATTGATATAGAAAATAAATCAACTGGCTTAAATCAGCGTAAAGGAATATTGGACGCTATTGATAGTACTATAAGCAAAACATTTTATAAAAACGAAGAGGATGCTACCAAATATTATTCCGATATGATGATCAGAAAAAAAGAAAATGGCGGAAAATATAATGAGAAGTTTCTTGATTATCAACCTTTAGAATCGGAATTTGAAGACGAGGAAGAATAACTGAATGATAATAGAAAAATTGAAGCTACATAATTTTGGAGTGTATGCAGGTGATAATGAATTTAATTTCGGAGGAGAAAAGCCAATTGTATTAATAGGTGGAATGAATGGTAGAGGAAAGACCACTTTTTTGGAGGCAGTTTTACTTGCATTATATGGCTCTAATTCATTTGCATTTAGAGAAAGCAAAATAAAATCCTATTCACAATATTTGAAGTCATTTATTAATAAGAACTCTAGTGAAATGGAATGTTATGTTGAACTTAAATTTGAAACAAATGATCCGAATAGAGAAGAGTATATCGTTAAGAGATCATGGAATGCATTTTCAAAAAAAGTTGAAGAAAAAATTAGAGTGAGCAAGGATGGAGCATATAACGAGTTCCTTACAAATAATTGGCCAATGTTTGTAGAAAATATATTACCGAGTGCACTTTCTAGTTTTTTCTTCTTTGATGGTGAGAAAATTGCAGAGATGGCAGTAGATACAACTAATAGCCAATTGAAGAATGCTATCCGTTCAATGCTGGGTATCACAGTATTAGATGTCCTACGGAGCGATATAAGTAGAAGTCTAAAGAAAACAAAAATTGTTTCGGAAGACAAATCGGCAGAAGAACTTCAAAGATTAAGACAGGTAAAAGACCAGCTGAATATAGAATTAGAAAAAGTTGATTCTAAATTGGAAAGTGATAGAGCAAAATTAGTTGCAGATACAGAAGAGTTAGATAAGTTACATCAAATGTATTCTTCAAAAGGTGGAGATGCCGTAGAAAAGCGAAAAGAGCTTATGCAAAAAAGGGCACTGCTCAGATCAGAACTGCAGAATCTAGAAACAAAACTTTACGAATTAGCATCTGCTGAATTGCCTCTTCTACTAGTTAGCGATCTGATTCGAAATATAAAACTGGAAGCTACTGATGAACATGATAACTTAGTTATGAAGGAAGCCATAATGCAATTAGATGAATTGATGGATTCCTTCTTGGCAGGTTATAAAGGAGAGCCACAAGCAGGTAAAGATTTCTTAGATTACATCAAAAGCTCGTTGACAGATGAGAATACAGAGGAGAGATATGCACTTTCAGATCAAGCACTTTATCAAATTAATAATCTGATAGAGAGTGTCCTTCAAGATACTAAAAGGCAAACTATTGAAATACAAACAAAAATAAAAAATATGAAGAAGCAGTTGGGTGAGATTGAAAGTTACTTAAACTTGGATATTAATGAAAAAGAACTCAAAGTTGTTTATGAGAAAATAAAGAAGGCAGAAAGAAAACTCATTGAAGACAAAGTAAAAATTTCTGAGTTGGAACAGAAAAGGACCAGAATATCCAGCTCATTAACGAATGCGACGACTGAATTTAATAAATACGTTGAAGCTTATTTGGCACTAGAAGAGCAGGAAGATAAAGAACAAAGGAAATTTAGATATTCTAATATTGCACTTGATATTATTGATAAGTATCAGGCTGCTCTACAAAGCAGAAAAACATCTGTATTAGCAGATACAATTACGTCGTGTTATAAGAAGCTCGCAAATAAGAGAAATTTAATTAATAGAGTCGAAATGTGCCCCGAGACATTAGATATTAGGTATTTGGCGGAAGATAATAGCGAGGTGGATAAGAATTCATTATCAGCAGGAGAGCAACAGTTATTAGTAATTTCTATCTTATGGGCATTGGCTATCTGTTCTAAGAAGAAATTGCCGGTAATAATCGATACCCCTCTATCAAGATTGGATTCATTGCATAGAACAGCACTGATTCAGACATATTTTCCATATGCTGGAGAACAAACCATAATTTTATCAACGGATTCTGAAATTGATAGTACATATTACCAAATGATGAAAGAGAATATTGGTGATGAGTATACGTTGAACTATGATGAAGCATCAAAAAGTACTTCGATAGTTGAAGGATATCTAATAGGAGCATAAGAAATGATTATAAAACAAGTTAGGGTTTCGCAGCAGTCGAAAGATCAGCTTTCAAGACTGAAAGGAAAGACCGGAATTAAAAACTGGAATGTATTATGCAGATGGGCATTATGCTACTCATTAAGTGAAAAAACTGTACCTACGGATATTCCAATTGTAGCAGATAGTAATTTAGAAATGTCTTGGTTTACTTTTGGCGGAGACTACTATGAGTTATATGAAGCATTGGTAAAGGCTTGGTGTATAGAAATGGGACTAGGAATCGATGATGAGACGGTTGCAAAATACTTTAAATTGAATTTAGAACGAGGTATTTCTCATCTGTGTGGAACTGGATTTATAAAAAGTATTGATGACCTAGTTAACCTAGCGATTAAGGAGGTATAACAATGAGTGTCTATCTAGATTATAATGCATCTGCGCCAATAAACGAAGATGTTTTGGAGTGCATGTTTGATGTATATCGCAATGCGATTGGCAATGCTGATAGTAGAACTCACTCATATGGAGAAACAGCGCGCAACGTGGTAGAAACAGCGCGAAAGCAAGTTGCAAGCTTGTTGGCTGTAAAACCAGATGAAATATTTTTTACTAGTGGTGCTACGGAAAGCAATAATATTGCAATCCAAGGATTGAGAGAGTATGCACAAGAGAATGAGAAAAAGCATATTATAACAACATCCATTGAACATAAAGCAATTCTTGAAACTGTAAAATCTATGGAAAGGGAAGGATTTGAAGTAGAACTTGTTTCACCAGACCTTTCAGGAAGAGTAGATGCTAAAAAAGTGTTATCAAAAGTTCGAGATGACACGCTACTTGTGAGTGTTATGCATGTGAATAATGAAACTGGAATTATTCAACCGGTAAAAGAAATCGGAAATGCATTAAAGGAGAGAGGAACGTTATTTCATATTGATGCAACACAAAGTTGTGGAAAGTTAGTTGAAGAAATAAGGGATCTTCACTATAACATGTTATCATTTAGTGCGCATAAGTTGATGGGACCGCAAGGAGTAGGTGTTCTTGTATTGAAGAAAAATAGATACAAGTTGCCTCCTGTTAAAAATATTATGTATGGAGGGCAGCAGGAACATGGAATTCGACCAGGAACTATTCCTGTTGCATTAGTTGCTGGATGTGGACGTGCTTGTGAGATTGCAGAACAAAATTATCTGGACAATGAGACAAAATTGCAAATAATCAAGTATGATATTTTAGATTCCATCCGACAGGCTGAAATTAAGTATAAGATCAATGGAGATCAGAATTATTGTGTCAATAGCACTTTAAATATCTGCTTCCCGGGAGTATCATCAGAAGCCCTTATGCTTTCAACCAAACAATACTGCAGTATTTCAAACGGTTCAGCTTGTACATCACAGAACTATTCTCCAAGTTATGTTTTGACAGCAATGGGAATTCCAGAAGATGAAATAGAGAGCTCAGTCAGAATCAGTTGGGGACCAGATGAGAAACCCGAAGAAATTGTGAAAAGCATGGAAATGCTTTTATCGTTTGCAAAGCAAATGATCAGTTAATAGGAGCGCAACGATGAAAGATTCAAAGGCAGTTGGATTACAATTATATTCTAATCAGCTGGATGTTAAGAAGTTTGAAAATTTAATCAGTAATAATGATCAGGGATATAAATTCTTTTGGCTAGAGGCGATAATGAAGCTTATCCCGCACAAGCAAAATCCAATATCCTTTGAAGAAATTATCGATGAAATGATATGGGGAGCTTGGAGGACGGTAACGTTCTACCATTTAAGATTAGGACATACTGTCAATGGCAACGCTGAAAATTTTCTGGAACATGCGATCAGAATTCTATATGAAAATTCAAAAGAAGAATTAGGAAATAAATCTCCATCAAAGGAGCAATTGCAGCGACTTATTGTTAAGTATTCTGACAAATTATGGGAAGATAAAAATCATTTAACTGATTATGTGCCGTATCGTTTGATCAAGCCTTTTGTTGATAAAGAAGGAAAATCGTACATAGATAGGAAAAATTACGGACGATTCATTGCGTATTTGAATGCGTATATAAAACTTAACAATGAGTTCTTCTATGATATCATCGATGCAGATCAACCCTTGATGCGCAAAATTCGTATAAATGAAGAGTGGAAAAATTTCATGATTCAGAATTATGCGGTTATTATGGGATGGATTAGATATAATAAAGCTATTTTTATTCAAGATAGAAATCCAGGTGTTCCGGGAATAATGTATAAAATAGCACCAGAGACAGAGGAAAGAAGAAAGTCATTAGAAAATGTTAGAATTCTTTGGAAAATGACATATGAGTTAACTGGTAAGCCATTATATGAAATTTATACTGGAAATACTCTAGATATAGACAGCTTTGACCTAGATCATTTTGTTCCTCGGTCTTATATTTCAAATGATGAAATTTGGAATTTGACACCGATGAGCAAAAGATTAAATTCCAGTAAAAATAACAAGTTGCCAGAGAGATCCTACATTAAGAGATTTGTCGAGTATAACTATTATTTGTATTCACTTGTATTCGCAAACTCGAATCCAGCACAAGCAGATGTATTAATGAAGCAGTTTCATAAATGTGAAAATCAGCATCTGAATGCAGTATGGGCAAGTGAGAAGCTTTATATTCCTGGGCTTGATCAGGAAAAATTTGGGAATGTATTGGAAGAAAATCTTGGACTTGTTTATGACTCTGCAAAATTGCAGGAATATGAAATGTGGGTGATTTAACTGAAATCAATAATTGATTATTATAATAGAAATGAAGAAAACTTTATATGTAACACGCAAAATATTGATATGTCGGACATTTATAAAAAGTTTGAGGCATATTTAGAGCCAGGGGATAGGTTACTGGATCTGGGATGTGGGAGTGGAAGAGATAGCAAATACTTCTTGGATCACGGTTATGCAGTAGTAGCGCTAGATCCATCAATAAAGATGTGTGAAGCTACTGCACTGGAGGTGTTCCAAGAGATTTTATTGTACTTTTTAAAGAAGTAATTATAGAAGCAAGGAAAAATAATCAAGAATGTGTTAAAAAGAAAATATTTATAATGTTGTGAAAAAACACGCGATGATAAAGATAATAATGTAGAAAATGATGAATCATTGAGTAGTGAAACGATAGATATGCTTAGAAGATGTTTAGAAAATGATTTCGCTAATAACTATAAAACTAATGTGTTCCTTTATCCTATTTCTGCTGCAAATGATAAGGTACAAGAAACAATATTGCGTAATTTAGAAAATCTTAGATATCTATATTTAATAAAAGATAATTTGACATCTGAGAAAACAAAAGAACAATGTAAAGCTTATATGATAGATATGAGCTTTTGTATAGTAGGTTCTAGGAAAAAGAATAATTTTGAAATTCGCAAATATTGGGAAAAGACAGAAAAGTCATCAGTATTAAGACAATTTGTAATGTGGTCATTTCCAAGTGAAGTAATCGATGCTGTTGAAAAAGAAATAGAAAGCATAAAAGATAATTAATGTGATTAAGGTGGTGATCTCATGTTAACAAATGACAATAATGTCAGACGCAATGACTTGTCATTACGCCTAAAATACATAGGTATCAAAACCAGAATATTTAAAATAGCTCCCTTTAAGTATGTGATTTTATGTTCCAATATACCAGACGATTTTGAAAAAATAAAGACATATTTTGATCGCTCCATAAGGTATGTTACTTTGCAGATATCATTATCGGATCAGGTGCCGGAACATTATATAGAGGAACTCTCTCCAATTGATATGGAACATCCGGTGGATGATTTTCGGGCAACAGCGAGGACCAGAGCTGAGATAGAAGAATATATTTATGGAAGATACCATGATTTTGACATTAGAAAAATTGTTCCGAGTGAAGGCGGCATAAATTTTCATATGGATATTTATGTTGGAAGTGATGTGAGTGACAAACAGATCGCAAGGTTGCAAAAGGAGCTGACAGAAGTTGACTTTGGAACGGATCAGATTCAGGTACTTCGTACAACGGAACCTCCGGAAGATAAAACAAAATTAAATTCGCAGGACAGTGTTATGTGGTTAAATACGAACAAGAGTTATCCGTTTACAGTTGCTGAGACAGATTTCTGGTATGACAATATAGAGGCAATTTATGATGGCTCTGTAAAGAGAAAGGATTTATCTTTTTGCAGAGATGGCGAACTAAAATGCTTTGTGAATGCGTCTGTTTTTCCGGTGATCAATCTACGCAGCCTTTTATTATTATATGATACGGTGTATCTTGCTTTGCCAATTGAAAATTTTTTGGATGAGTTTTTGGAAATGCAGGGCATGAAAAAGAAAGAGCTGGTCCAACTTGTTTCAATGGGGAAAGTAGTTCTTTTGTTAGGAAATGATGAGACGAGGTATGATCGGCAGGTTATTTTGGATGCTTACAAAGAGTCACCGGATTCCGTAATTGGAAGAAGAGCTATGAATGCGATGATGATTGCACAGTTGGTTGAGATGAAAAATCAGTATGCTGCCAATTATCCGATGGCTTATGAGATGGCATCGCAACTTGCAAAATATGGAAATCAGAAACAGGATGAAGTGGCACTTCATATATCAGAACTGTTGGCATGGCCATATAGAGTAGTGGGAGAAAGTTTTGGCATTTTGCAAAATTCGAGTCCTATGGCAGTCAGTAATTTCGGCATTAATCAGTTGGCATATAATTTTTTCAGAGAGCATGATCAGAAGAGTGCAATTGAATTTGAATTTATTTCAAAGGCGGAATCGGCACATCTAGCCATGGCTTTGGATGCAACATATTTTCCGTTTCGTGCAGAAAATGATAATAAAATATATACGGATGAGGCAGAGACTTCTATGATGGAAGGAATGATGAAGGTATATTGGTATGCACCAGAGCAAGTGAAGCGGATGCAGTCGATTTGGAATACAAATTATACGGAAAGAAATATGCTGGAATTCTTTGACACAAAAGAAAATATTGATATTTTGCGTACTGCAAACATGGCAGACAAGTACCAGACACCTATGAAGTTCCGGGCTATTTTGGAAAATCTGGAGAAGATGGAAGAAACAGATCGAAGACAAAAGATTCGGGAGTATAATAATATTTTGGCAGAGGCTTCGGAACGAACTGCGAAATCGACAAGTATTGTCGATTTCATGCTTGGAACTACCGGTTTCTTAAATTTTGGATCTTATTTGAATACGATACTGAATTTGCTCGGATTACTGAAAGGCGTTCCAGATATGATGCCAGGTGCAACGGAGCGAAAGGATTTGCAAAAATTCCGTTCGATTGCAAAAGAACTGGGCACAGATAATCCAGAGAAAACAGGAGAGGAAGTTTATCTTCTTGATCGTATTTCTCCAGTGGCTAATTTAAGATAAAAAGTAATTTATGCAGACTCTTTGCATAGATGGATTAGAACCATTCCGGAAGGCATTGATTTGGGAATTATTTATAGGTTATACTGGAAATAAAAATTACATTATTAGATAAATAACAGGAGGCTTACATTATGGAACGAGTAGTGAAATTCTGATGACAAAGGACGAGTGGTACAGGCAGTTGTTCGAGAGACTGGACAATTCCAAATTTCGAAGCAGCTTTCATTTGAAGCAGAAAGACATAGATTACATAAACCAAAAGGGACTTGATACGATCAGACAACATGCAAAGGACTTTATTGCAAAGAGAGAAGCTCCCGCATTTATAGCAAATGATGGCAAACAGACTCCTATGAGGGGGCATCCGGTATTTATTGCCCAACATGCAACTGCAACATGCTGCAGAGAGTGTATCCGGAAGTGGCACAAAATGCAGCCGGGCAGGGAACTGAGTCAGGTGCAGCAGGATTATCTTGTAGATATAATTATGACATGGATTCAAAAAGAACTGGAAAGGCAGAAAAAGAAATTATGAAAATGCAGATATTTGTAGATGCAGATGCGTGTCCTGTAGTAGGTATTGTAGAAGAAATAGCAAAGAAATATAGTATTCCAGCCACATTGCTGTGTGATACGAATCACGTATTATATTCAGACTATAGCGAAGTGATCGTAGTTGGTGCAGGAGCAGATGCTGTAGATTACAAGCTGATTAGCATTTGTCATAAAGGGGATGTCATAGTATCTCAGGATTATGGTGTAGCTGCTATGGCACTTGGAAAAGGGGCGTATGCCATTCACCAATCCGGTAAGTGGTACACAAATGAAAATATTGACCAGATGCTTATGGAGCGGCATCTTAACAAGAAGGCAAGACGCAGCTCGCATAAGAATCATATGAAGGGACCGAGAAAGCGTACAGAGGAAGATGATGTACGCTTTGCTCAGTCTTTTGAAAAACTCATACGGATGGCAAAAGCAAAAGAAGGTGCTCAGAGTGGGATTATTTAAGAAAAAGACAGTTATAAAGACTT
>ERZ1026878.1954-NODE-1954-length-10990-cov-8.307819_pt1 | contig 10990 bp, 9 predicted proteins | sample MGYA00380169_ERZ1026878 | MGnify/ENA primary metagenome ERZ1026878 (study PRJEB33269, sample SAMEA4719805) | human gut metagenome | biome: human-associated habitat; feature: organic feature; material: feces | place: Cameroon | collected 2013-10 ...
GCCATGCTCAAACTCAATCTCTGTACCCATGGTCCAACCTTTTCCGAAGTCGTAACCTAAATAGATAACTGCATGAGGAATATCAAAACGACCATGACTTGGATCTTTTTTGTGCTCATCTGCCAAACTGTAACGGCTCACGTGGTCGCTGTAGAAGTTGCGGCTCAAAGCTACCTCTCCATATCCTCCGACGCTAAGTCGTTTACCATTCACGTGCTGCATAACACTGTCAGCAGCAACTGTCTGTGCGTTTGTACTGGCCAAGCCGGCAATCAAGGCTGCAGACATGAGTCCAATTCTCAAATTGTTCATTTCTTTATATCTTTTGTAATCTTTATAATCTTTTTCCTTCATAATTCTAACCTAATATATAGAGTTGGAACGAAATGAAAAGAAAAGTGCGGTTGTCTGCTTGCGGTCTCGACTTCAAGTGGGTTATCCTTTATATATAGGAACACAGCACTATCCACTCGGGAGTGGCAAGCATCACCGCACTATTCTGATTTCGGGTGCAAAGGTAAGGAGTTTTAAAAAAACTTGCAATACCTAAAAATCGGTAAACTGCTGCATCCCCATTTTTAGGTATTGCATGTTTCAGAGATTTTTTGTAACTTTGCAGCCGAATAGCAGAATGAAAGTTTTGCTGTCGGGATACTAGACATTATGAATGTTTTCAAAATAGGTGACAAAGATGAAAAATCAAAAGATGTATGAGGCTGGTGACAAGATGATCAGCATCATTAGAGACAATTATAACATCTTGCAGAGCCTTGGCAGCTTCGGCATCAACTTGGGATTTGGTGACAAGACGGTAGAAGAGGTATGTGCAGAACAAGGAGTGGATACTTATACTTTCTTGGCTGTAGTTAACTACGCTATGAATGGGTATAAGGAATATGATAATGCTGAACGTTTGTCCTTATCAACTTTGTTGCATTATCTCAAGGCTTCTCATGCTTATTACATTGATTTTCAATTACCTTTCATCCGTAAGGAATTGGTTGAGGCTTTGGATGAAAATGACAATTTAGCGCGTCTCATCCTCAAACTTTATGATGAATATGCTCATAGTATCATCAATCACATGAAGTATGAGGAAAAGTCGGTATTCCCTTATGTACAGTCACTTATAGAAGGTAATCCACTTGCAGATTTCAATATAGAGACGTTCTCTAAGCATCATGTTCAAGTGGATCAGAAACTCAGGGAGTTGAAAAACATCATCATCAAGTACCTTCCTTCTGATGGCTTGCATAATAATCAGCTAAGTGCTACACTTTATGATATATATAATAATGAGGAATGGCTCAGGCACCACTCTGAAGTGGAGGAAGAAATCTTTATTCCTGCCGTAAGAAATGCAGAACGGAAGTTGAAACAGAATGATGTCAGCGCGAAGATTTCTAATATGATATCCCAGACTCCACAGAATGACGAACAGCTGAGTGATCGCGAGAAGGATGTCATTGTAGCTTTGGTTCAAGGTATGACCAATAAGGAGATTGCTGACCATCTCTTTATCTCTATTAATACAGTGATTACGCATCGAAGAAATATAGCACGAAAGCTTCAGATTCATTCACCAGCAGGTCTTACCATCTATGCGATAGTGAATAATCTCGTAGATATTTCAACGGTCAAACTATAATTCTTTCAATAGAAAGCTCTTGGATAGATTCTTACTATCCCTATTTTTAGGTATTGAAGATATACAATAAAGCCTCCTATCAAAAAAATGATGGGAGGCTTTATTGTATATCTTACAGTTGATACTTACTTATAATGATGGCTTATATATGATTGATATCCACAAAACCGTGCATGACAGCATAAATGGTAAGAGCAGATACCGATTTGATACCTAATTTTTCTTGAATATTCTTTCGATGTGTTATCACAGTTGTTAGTCCGATACATAGGAGGTCGGCAATTTCTTTGTTAATCTTTCCTTTTGCCACCAATGAAAGTACCTCAATTTCCCGGTCGGTGAGTGTTTTTTCCTGTGTATGCTCCAATGTTTCTGGCAAATACTCTCCATGAGGATGTCCTTTTTTTTGTAAACTGATGAGTTCTTTGATGAGTATTCCTTCTGATACATTGACGCAAAGACAATGGAAATCATTCAGTTGTGACATAGGATCATTGCTGGGAGTGAGGACGATGGTCTTATGTTTAAAATCCAAGAAGAAATTTCGATTAGCGAGTACAATATGCATAGATACAAAAAAGTGGATGAAATGCTCTGGATTGGAAGCTTGCAATTCACCAAATGTACCAAATGCCTGAATTTGTGCAGAGGGGATGGCAGACTCGAGCAATTGCCTGAGTCCCATTACTGCCAACGTGTTGCTTTCTACTATAGCAAACGCTGGTGCTTGTCTGCCTATTTGTTGTTTCTTCATTTCTTCTTTCATTCTATATCTCTGTTTTTTCTCCTTGTTAGAAATTTATAAAAAAGGTGTCAGCAGTTTGGCTGCAAACCATCCTTTGAATCTTTGCCAGCCTGTTCTCCATTCCCGCCAATTTTTCTCATTGAGCAGGAAACTATCTTTCTTCTCGCCATCGAAGAGATCTACAAGCTGGTGGGTTGTATGTGGGTCGATGATAACTGCATTTTCCTCATAATCCCAACGAAGACTTCTCGCATTGAGGTTGGCGCTGCCCACTGTACAGAATCTGCCATCTACCATGATAATCTTGGTATGATGGAAGCCCGGGGTGTACATCCAGATATTGCAACCTTCTTTCATCAACTTATGGGCATTATAAAATCCACAGTCGGGTGTCAGCGGTATATCACTCCTTGTACTGAGCATAATCTCAACCTTCACTCCTCGTTTTACCGCATTCTTTAATGCTTTCTTCAATTTGCGGCTTAAAGTGAAGTAGGGACTGATGATTTTGATACTGTCTTGGGCATCATTGATGGCATTCACGTAGAAGTATCGGATGATGTCCTTGGAAATGTGTGGTTCACGGTTGATGATGCCCACCATCTTATGATAGGCTGTTGCGGTAGTGTCTGGTTTCAGATTCTCTACCAGATATTCCTTTTTGGCTGCCCGATAGTATTCTGCACCATGTATGTTTTGTCCACTTACTTTGTTCCACATCTTGAGGAAGATTTTCTGCAGGGTATTCACTTCACTACCATCGATGCGACAATGCATGTCGTGCCATTCACCCACTACCTTTGTACCTTTTATATAATAGTCGGCAACGTTCATGCCACCTGTATAGGCGATTTGCCCGTCGATGACTACAATCTTTCGGTGATCACGGTTGAACACTCCATCTACCCATGGGAATTTCATCGGTTTATATTCATAAATCTCGATGCCCATATTGCGTATTTTTTTGAGGTGCTTCTTTCTGAGCGGTTGATTGTTGGAAGCATTTCCGAAACCATCATAGAGTGCCCTTACCTTGACACCTTCCTTGACTTTCTCGCCAAGCAAATCAAAAAGAAGTCCGGCAATACTATCATTTCTGAAGTTGAAGTATTCCAAGTGTACGCTGTGTTTGGCCTGTCGGATAGCCTGGAACATATCATCAAATTTCTCCTGACCGCTCATCAGAAGTGTAACTGAATTATCGTGAGAAAAGCGGATGCCTTTCCCGCGAAGCTGATTTACGATCAATGAATCGCTTGTCTGTGCGCTGCACAGCGAACAAGACAGCCACAATGTCGCAATGAATAATAAATATCTCATCTTATTAATCAATAACCTCTAAAATCAATAACACATGAAAGAATCCCTCACAAAAGGAATCCCCTGCGTAAAAAATCTGTGTAATCTGTGCATAAATCCCTTATACCATACAAGCATAATGATCGACGATTCCCATGAGATGGTTTTCCTGATCTACTACGAGTACAGTATGAACCTTGTACTTGTGCATGATGCGTTGTATCTCGGAGATTTTGGTGTTTGGATTTACCATCTTCGGAGTAGTTGTCATGATGTCGCTCACAGTCTTGTTGAAGAATTCTGCCTGCCATTTTTCCATAGCACGACGGATGTCACCATCGGTAATCAATCCGATGACCTTCTTGTCCTCATCGAGCGATATTCCTAATCCTAACTTGCCCTTACTTACATGGATGATAGCTTCACCGAGATGCATTTCCTTAGGAATAATAGGCAAATCGTCGCTTCGCATGACATCCTCTGCAGTTGTCAGCAATCGTTTTCCTAACTCACCGCCTGGATGGAATTGCGCAAAATCACGAGGTTGGAAATGGCGCACCTGCATCAGCGCAATAGCCAAGGCATCACCCATGGCAAGTGCTGCTGTTGTGCTACTTGTAGGGGCGAGGTTTAATGGGCAGGCTTCCTTCTTTACCTTTACTGTGATATGAAAGTTGGAATATTTTGCCAGCAGTGACTTCGGATTACCAGTTATGGAAATGATTGGGATGTTCATGTGAAGTACCATAGGAATGAATCGGAGCAATTCGTCTGTCTGACCGCTATTACTCAAAGCCAATACCACGTCCTTATCTGTCATTACACCTAAATCGCCGTGATACACATCGAGTGGGTTGATATAGAAAGCTGGTGTTCCGGTTGATGCAAGTGTAGCTGCTATTTTTGCTCCTACATGTCCACTTTTGCCTACACCGGTTACGATGATTTTTCCCTGGCAGTTGTACATCATGTCAACTGCTTTTTCGAAGTTCTCGTCCAGGAAAGGGATTTGATCAAGAATAGCCTGTGCCTCTTCTCGAAGTGCCTGTTCACCATAGGCACGGACGGTTTTGTCCTCTATATGGTTGTTCTTTTCTGTCATGATTGATGATTCTTAAACTGAAATGTTATGTGCTAAGCCAATAGGTCGGCGATTAATGCTTCAAGCTTGTCCAATTCCAACATGTTAGCAGCATCGCTTTTTCCATGGTCTGGGTCTGGGTGTACTTCAAAGAAATAGCCTGTAGCACCGAAAGCTTTAGCAGCTTTAGCCATGGCTGGTACAAACTTACGGTCTCCTACGGTTTTTCCGTCACCAGCACTTGGACGTTGTACACTATGGGTACAATCCATGATGACATTAGGTACAATCTCCTTCATATCTGGAATGTTACGGAAATCAACAACCAGATTGTTGTATCCGAAACAGTTGCCGCGTTCTGTAAGCCATACATCCTTGGCACCGCTATCCAGTGCTTTCTCCACAGGATAGCGCATATCTCTACCGCTCAAGAACTGAGCTTTCTTGATGTTTACAATTTTACCGGTCTTTGCTGCAGCCACTAATAGATCGGTCTGGCGGCAGAGGAAAGCTGGAATCTGAAGTACATCACATACTTCACCTGCAGCTTCTGCTTGATAGCTCTCGTGAATATCAGTGAGTACACGTAAGCCGTACTTCTCCTTGATATCGCTGAGCATCTGCAAGCCTTTTTCTATGCCTGGTCCACGGAAAGAGTGGATAGATGTGCGGTTAGCCTTGTCAAATGATGACTTAAATATGATGTCTGTTCCCAACTCCTGGTTGATGCGTACCAACTCCTGGGCTACTGTTTCCAGTAACTCCATGGATTCAATGACGCATGGACCTGCTATAAATGTTGTTGCCATATCTTATTATTTTAAAGTATCTAATTTTAATCTCCTAACTCTTGTTTCTTGACTCCTAATTCCTCTGTCGTTACGTTCTTGATTGTTATTTCACGTTGTGGGAAAGGAATCTCAATATTGTGCTCGTTGAGTGTATCGTAAATGCATTCCATGATGATACCATCGTCTGCATACTGTGTGAGTACGTTGACCCATACCAATATCTTAAGCGTGATACAGTTGTCATCAAAACTCTTCAAAACGATGCGTACACCTTTTTCGTGATAGATACAATCGAGTTTGTTGAGTGCCTCAATGAGTATTTTCTTAACTTCTTTTACGTTGGTACCGTATGCCACACCTACTTCTAATATGTCCAACTCATAACCATGATTTCGGGTCATATTTTTGTAGTTCTTGGCAAAGAGTTGAGAGTTCTGGAATGCTATGACGGAGCCGTCTGTAGCCTCCAGCATCGTGGAAGTATAGCTGATACTGCTTACGCGTCCACGGGTTCCTTCACAAATGATGTAGTCGCCAACTTTCACGCGACCCATCATGAGGGAAACGCCATAGTAGATGTTCTCCAAGATGTCTTTCGATGCAAAACCCAGACCCGTTGATAAACCTGCGAAGATGGCCAATAACCAGGATTTGCCTACATGGAATATCGTGAGAGCTATCATCAGCCAGATGCCCCAGACCACTACCTGCAGCACATTCTTGAACATCATAATCTTGGAAGCTGCAGACGTCGGATCTGACTTCTCGAAATGATGGTGCATGATATCGGTGGTTGTGATATTCAGATAGTTGAACAGGAAGTAGAGGCATGCTACAAGACTTAAACTGTATAGAGATGCCGAGAAATTCTCACTGTCGATATAATGCTTGTTGAAAATCATCCAGGTTGTGTCGCTCATGTTGAATACCGCTGCCGCCCAGTAGATGGCAATAATAAATGAGAATACACCGGCTACAGGTAAAGCCACCTTATTGATAAAGCGGAAGAACCACTTGTCTGTAATAGGTTTGTGCTTTAGATTCTTGCGCTCTGCATATACCCCCAGCCAGTCTTTGATACAGGTGATACTCAGAATACAGGTAAGCTGCATCATCCACCAGATGATGATCTGTACGGCAAGCAGGGTAAAACCAATCCACGAACAGAATGTACTGACGGTGAATACTGCCAGTGATATCCATGTGTAAATCATGTCCAGACGTGGTACTTTCTTGTTGTGTCTTTGGATGACATTCCACTGCCATAAAGTGCAAAGCAACAGAATTGGTGGAAATATGAAGTTGACCAAATCGTTTGGAATCAGGATAATACGGAACGTAATGACGAAGAAGCCTATCAGCATCAATGGAGAATAGATGCGGAAAGCACTCTTGATCTGGTCATTGCCTACACGGAGTAGGAGAGAGATGAGAATAACACCCACCAACCAGGAAAATTCCACCAGCAAATCGCTTGCCATGATGATGAAATTCTGCTTGGTAATCATTCTAATAATCCCTAAAATAGCAGCAAAGGTAACAACGGTCATTGCCATGATGATACATGGACGCTTGGCCAAAAAACTCTCCTTGATGCTTTCAAACCATCCTTTCTTGATGAGGAAAGTCATCAGACAACGAATGGTCAGCAAGTTGAGGAAGACGGAAATGAGTCCATAGAAAATGATGATGCCGAAAAGAATGAAGATGATGCGTACATCCCATTGTGACATCATACCTGGTGCAGGCTTGTATTTCTCGGTGACTGAACTTTTTGCTTCTCTATAGTTGTTGCCTAAGTTGCCTAATATCTTGAAATAGTTTTCTCCTCCATTATTGAAGATGCTGGTTTGTATTTCGGAATATCTGATATTGGCATAGTCGTTGAGAGCTTTCAGCTTTTTGTCGGTTACATCGTATGCCTTGATGTATTCGTTAAGTTGCTGTTGCTTTTCTATCAGTTGCCTCCTGATATTAACAGCAAGGGTCAGATCCACATTGCGATTCACTTGGGCTTCCTTGGTCATGAATATGGTGTTCATGCCGTAGAGATAGTTGATGAGCGAGTCAAACCGTGCCACCTCAATATTATTTTGGTTGATCATATTGCGGAATGGGGCTGCTTTAGACTTAAATTTTCTGAACTGTTCTGTAGCTTCGTTGCAGGCATAGGTCAAGTCAAATATATAACCATTTCTTTGTGAATAGAGCATAATGGAGTTCTGGTCTGCTTGCATCATGATATGAATAAGCTCTTTGATGACAGCTTGCTGCTGAGCCTTCGCCATTCTGTTCTGTTTTTCCAGGTCTATGTGGTATTGTGTCAATTCAGTACGAAGCATGAAGAGTGTCGTGTCGAGGTTAGCTTCCTTCAGCACGGCATGAGTTGGCAATAAGCACACAACCAACAATAAAAGGATAAACAGAATTTTCTTTTTCATAACAAATTTCATATTTGAGTGCAAAGTTACTCAAAATCAGAGATAATGCAAAATAATCGATAAACTTTTTCGTTTTTTGTTTGGTAATATTTGTTTCTTTTCTTAATTTTGCATTGAGAAAGTGCCTGATGAATTTAGAATATGGGTGCTTGTCGTATTATTGTAGTAAGTGAAATATTCAAATTAATCATATAAGTATGTTGTATTTGATAGCTGATAGTGGCAGTACAAAAACTGATTGGAACTTGGTGGAAACTGATGGTCGTGTTCTGATAACATGCCAGTCACAGGGATTGAATCCTTATCATCTTCATGAGGATGAGATTCTCCGAATTTTGGATGAGGATGTGAAAGTTCCTCTTTTAAATAAAATAGGTGATGCATTGGCAGGTCCGCTGATGGTCTTTTTCTATGGTAGCGGAATTACTGATGCCATGAAACCGAAGATGGAGGCTTGGCTTCATACTTCTTTTCCCGGAGCAACTTGTATAGCGGAGAGTGATATGCTGGGTGCAGCCCGTGCTTTATTGGGAAGAGAACAAGGTGTGGCTGTCATCTTGGGAACGGGTTCCAACAGCTGTTTCTATGATGGAGTAAATATTGTTCGGGGAGTTCCTCCGTTGGGGTACATCCTGGGTGACGAGGGTAGTGGTACTGCAATTGGAAAGGATTTCCTCAGATTGATATTGCGTGAACCTGTCATGTCTGCGGTGAAGGAAAGATTCTTTGCATGGGCTGGTATGGACTATGCTGCTATTATTGATAGGGTTTATCGACAACCTTTAGCTAATCGTTTCCTGGCTTCCATCTCTACGTTTGTCGGTGAATTACTTCAGGATAGGGGAAATGCTAAGGTTGGATTAACGGATGAGGAGTATAAACTCTTGAAAGAGATGTTGGTTCTGGTGTATCGTGATTTTGTCTCTCATATTCTATGTTCTTATTCTTTGTCAGAAGATTCAGTAGGATTTGTGGGTAGTATTGCTTTCTATTTTCAGGAGTTTATCAGGACTGCTATGGAAGAAGCAGGAATGAAAATGGGAGTAATCATGAGGTCTCCTATGGAAGGTTTGATTCGCTATCATTCGTCTAATTCCCCAAAAAGTTGATTACTCAATAGGCGTTTGATTTTCTTGATGGCCTAGGGCTTTTATTTTTGCGTGGGCAAGCAAGAATTTCTGCGTTTGAGTCCCTATTTTTGAGGTGAAGTGTTTTTGCTTGGATTCTTGCATTTTATAGCATTGATTCCTGTATTTATCATTCGGCCTCCTATATCTCATGAAGATACTTAACACTTTATAAATAACTTAATAAAATTTTAAATTTAATGGCAAGTTTAAAAGAAAAAATAGCATACGCATTGGGTGATGCTGCTGCTGGTGGTATAGTTTGGAAGGTGATGTCTATTGCTTTCCCTTTGTTTTTTACAAATGTTTTTGGACTTTCATTTGCTGATGCAGCAGTATTGATGCTTGTTGCCCGTATGTTTGATGTTGTGACAGATCCATTGATGGGTAGTCTTGCAGATCGTACTCAGTCTCGATTTGGTACTTATCGTCCATGGCTTATCTTCGGTGCCATTCCTTTTGGACTGATTTTTGCACTGCTACTCTATACTCCTGATTTTGGTCCTGTGGGTAAAAGAATCTATGCATATACTTTGTATCTCCTGATGATGGCAGTATATACCATGGTGAATGTACCTTATGGTTCCTTGTTGGGTGTAATGACCGATGATGACAATGAGACAAACCAGTTTTCATCTTTCCGTATGGTAGGAGCTTATGCAATGGGATTCATCACATTGCTTTCTTTCCCCTATCTGCAGAAGATGGTGGGTGGTACAGATGCACATCAATATGCTGTGATAGGTGCAGTTCTTGGTGTAGTTGCAGCCGTGATGACTTTGGCTTGTGGTCTTATGACAAAAGAACGTCTGAAACCTAAGCGTGCAGAAAAGTTCTCTTTCCATCAATTTGTGGATTTGGTACACAATAAAGCCTGGTTGTATATGACGGCTATTGCTGTATGTACCAATTTCTTTAATGGTTTCCGCTATGCTGTAGCCGGATATATGTTTGATTATTGCTTGCATGGTAATGTGACTGTAGAAGGGCTGATTATCAATTATACCGTTTTTATGGCATTTGGTGAGGTTACCTGTATGATTTTTGGTGGAGTGTCTCCTTGGTTTACTCGCTTGGTTGGTTCTAAGCGTATGGCATTTTTCTGGGCTGCAGCACTTTGTTTGGTACTTTCCATTGTTTTCTTCTTTATCCCAATGGATCCATCTTATATTTGGGTTATGATAGCTTTGGTTGTGCTTACTTCTATTGGAATTGGAATTTATTCACCATTGATGTGGTCTATGTATGCTGATGTGGCTGATTATCATACAGAACACTTCGGGACATCTGCAACCGGACTTATCTTCTCATCTGGTACCATGTCTCAAAAGTTTGGTACAGCCATCTCTGGCTCATTGATAGCATTATTGTTGGGTATGGCTGGAGCTAATATGATAACTGACGCGATGGGTAATACGATGATAGACCCTAAGTCTGTGACAGATTCTGTGCTTACTATGGTTTGGTCTCTGTTCTCTTTGTTCCCTGCTGTTATCGCCTTCTTGCTGATGGTATTAAGTTGGTTGTTCCCAATCAAGAAGTAAAAATGATATTAAAACTGAATACCTCTATGGAAAATTTGAAACTGACAATGAAGGATATTCTTGAGAATAATATCCTCAAGCAGAAAAGGGTGCTATCATGAATGCTTGAATTCTATGGGCATTCTCTGCGGCTTATCGTGTATAGAAGAAGCTTGAGTATCTAGAGGCTGCTGATGAAGGTTTACGTTCTGATGGCAGTATGGTTTATGAGCATTGGAAAGATAGTGATAAATATGATTTGCAGCGCCAGTGGTGGGTGCAGTGTGAGAATATTATCGGACATATAGATCTCTACCGATATTTCCATACAGAGG
>ERZ1026878.1955-NODE-1955-length-10986-cov-7.613119_pt1 | contig 10986 bp, 6 predicted proteins | sample MGYA00380169_ERZ1026878 | MGnify/ENA primary metagenome ERZ1026878 (study PRJEB33269, sample SAMEA4719805) | human gut metagenome | biome: human-associated habitat; feature: organic feature; material: feces | place: Cameroon | collected 2013-10 ...
CGTCCACACCGCACTCCTGGAAGCTCTTGTTCATGCCGAGCTTGTTGTCACGGTAATCCTCGACGGCCTTAGCTAGGTTCTCGACGCCCTCTTCCGGAGTCTTACCCGGGTTCACGCCAAGGTTCTTGGCGATCTCCTGGTAACGTTCCGGAGCGACGTACTTGTTGTACTTCGGCCAGCTGGTCGGCTCCTCCGGAATGGAGCCGTTGTAGCGGATGACGTACGGCAGCAGGATGGAGTTGGTACGACCATGGGCAACGTGGCACAGAGCACCGATGGTGTGGGCCATGCCGTGGCACATGCCGAGGAATGCGGAGCCGAATGCCATGCCGGCCATGGTGGCGGCGTTGTGCATCTTCTCCTGGGCCTTGATCTTGTCTTCACCCGGCTCGCCGTTGACGGACTCGGCGAGGTTGTCCCAAATCAACTTGGCCGCGTGCAACGCCATGCCATCGGTGAAATCGTTGGCATAGACGGAGACGTAAGCCTCGAAGGAGTGGGTCAGGGCGTCGAAGCCAGCATCGGATGCAAGCTTGCGCGGCTGGGTACGCGCCAGCACCGGATCGACGATGGCGACGGACGGGGTCAGCGCGTAATCGGTGATCGGGTACTTGTAGCCGGTCTTGTGGTCGGTGATCACAGCGAACGGCGTGACTTCGGAACCGGTGCCGGAGGAAGTCGGGATGCACACCAGCTTGGCCTTCTTGCCCAGCGGCGGGATCTTGAACGCGCGCTTACGGATATCGAAGAACTTCTCACGCACATCGGAGAAGGAGATTTCCGGGTGCTCGTACAGCAGCCACATGATCTTGGACGCATCCATCGGGGAACCACCGCCGACGGCGATGATGGTATCCGGCTCGAACTCCTCGCGCATCATAGCGGCGCCACGTTCGACGGTCTCCACGCTCGGCTCCGGCTCGACGTAGTCGATGATACGGAAGGTCACGCGGTTGGAACGTGCACGCAGCTGATCGATGATCTTGTCGACGATGCCGAGCTGCTCCATGACCTTATCGCACACGATGACGGCCTTTTCGATGCCGTACATGTCGCGCAGGTACTTGATGGCGTTCGGCTCGAAGTAGGTCTTGGCCGGAATCTTGAACCACTGCATGTTGTTGTTCCTCCGAGCGATGCGCTTGATGTTGATGAGGTTGACTGCCTGGACGTTGCCGGACACGGAGTTGCCGCCGTAGGAGCCGCAGCCCAGGGTCAGGGACGGGGCGATGGCGTTGTAGATGTCGCCCACGCCGCCGAGGGAGCTCGGGGAGTTCCAGATGATACGGCAGGCGTGCATGCGCTGACCGTACTCGCGGACCAGGTCACGGTCGTTGGTGTGGATGGCGGCGGTGTGGCCGGCGCCATGCTTCAGCATGGCTTCGCACATCTCGAAGGCCTGTTCCTTGTTGTCGGACTTCAGCACGGCCTGGACCGGAGCAAGCTTCTCCATGGTCAGCGGCTCGTTCTCGCCGACTTCCTTGCACTCAGCGGCAAGGATGGTGGCGTCTTCCGGAATCTCGAAGCCGGCGGCCTTGGCGATGTACTGCGGGGACTTGCCCGGCACCACGGAGTTGAGCTTCGGGGTCTGTCCGGAGTAAGCGGTGCAGCCGAACATGTACTGCTCGAGCTTGGCCTTCTCGTCAGCGTTCACGAAATAGGCCTTGCGACGCTTGAGTTCCTTGACCAGCGGATCGTAGATGTCCTTGTCGGCGATGATGGCCTGCTCGGTAGCGCAGATCATGCCGTAATCGAAGTGCTTGGAAAGAATCAGATCGTTGGCTGCACGCACGACGTCGACGTTCTTGTCAACGTATGCCGGAGCGTTGCCCGCGCCGACGCCCAGGGCCGGCTTGCCGGAGGAGTATGCGGCCTTGACCATGCCCGGACCACCGGTGGCAAGGATGGTGGCGACACCATCATGTTTCATCAGGGCGCCAGTGGCCTCGATGGACGGATGCTCGATCCACTGAATACAGTTCTCAGGAGCGCCTGCTGCGATAGCGGCATCGCGAACGATCTTGGCGGCCGCGACGGAGCAGTTCTGTGCGCCCGGGTGGAAGCCGAAAATGATCGGGCAGCGGGTCTTCAGTGCGATCAGCGACTTGAAGATGGCGGTGGAGGTCGGGTTGGTGACCGGGGTCACGCCAGCGACGACGCCAACCGGCTCGGCGATTTCGTCGATGCCCAGCACGTCGTCCTCGCGGATGATGCCGACGGTCTTCTGACCAGCCAGGTAGTTGGTGACATGCTCGCAGGCGAAGATGTTCTTGGTGGCCTTGTCTTCGACCAGACCACGGTGGGTCTCCTCGACGGCCATCTTGGCGAGCACCAAGTGCTTGTTCAGGGCTGCGACGGAAGCCTTGGCCACGATGTGGTCAACCTGCTTCTGATCGAGCTTCTCGAATTCATCAAGAGCCTTCAGGCCCTTCTTGACCAGAGCGTCGACCTCAGCCTCGGCTGCGGCGAGCTTCTCTTCCGGAGTCGGCTTGGTCGGCTCTTCCTTCTTCTTTGCGTCTGCCACTTGAAGTCCTCCTCGATTCTTTGGGGAATAGCAAAGGTGTTTTCAGTTATATCCATTCATCTTGCGATGAACGGTGCGTTGCTGATCACCTTGTGACCTGAGTCACAATATACCTGAGAAAAATCGCGTTGTATATTCTTCGTCGTGTCGTGTGTTTTATGTTCAGTTACTATCTTTTTTTGTTCTTTTTGCCTTATTTTCCGAACATTTAACCTATTTTCAACACCGTTTTGATACGTTTTGTTCATTTAAAGTCAACTTCGCAAACGTCAATTTCGCTATTTTCTAAACGACTTTTTTTAAAGTCTTTTATTTTTGTTGCAAAACGGCGCGAACTTCCTAAAAATACTTTTGTAAAGGTATAATCGGACGAAGTAATACATCATCCGCAAAGGAGCAGACATGAAAGCCGCGCCGACCATGGCAGTGAAGGAGCTCAACAAGCGAGCCCTGACCAGATATCTGTACGCGAACGGCCCCGCGACCAAACAGGTTCTGGAACGGGAACTCGGACTGAGTCTGCCCACCATCACCCAGAATCTGCGCGCGCTAGAACAGGAAGGTCTTGTAGGCAAAGGCGAGCAACTGGGATCCACGGGCGGCAGGAAGGCGCAGACCTTCGTGTTCAAGTCCCGGTTCAAAGCAGCCATCGGCGTCTCCATGCGCTCCAATAGCCTGAATCTATGCGCCATCGATCTGCACGGCGGCGTCATCGCACGGCACCATACCGCGCTCCCCTACCGCAACACCGATGCTTACTATCAGAAGATCGGCGGCATCATCAACGATTTCGCGGAGAAGATCGAACGTGGCGGCACCGACGTCTTAGGAGTCGCCTTCGCCATCCAGGGCATCGTCTCCGCGGACGGAACGACCATCAGCTTCGGCAGCATCATGGGCAATACCGGCGTCAAGTTGGGCACCATCGCGCAGAACGTGCATTATCCCAGCATCATGATCCACGATTCCGACGCCTCGGCCATGGCGGAGCTATGGCTCGACCATGCACTCAGCGACGCGGTCTGCGTATATCTCGAGATGCGCCCAGGCGGCGCGGTAATCATCAACGGGCAGCTGTATCAAGGCCCCAACCTGCGCAACGGCGTTATCGAACACATGACGCTCGTCCCTGGGGGAAACAAATGCTATTGCGGCCAGTATGGCTGTATGGACACCTACTGTTCACCGGAAACCTTGTTAGAAGACGGAGAAAGCCTATCGGGATTCTTCAGCGTGCTCGGACAAGGCGAGCATGGCCATCGTCAGCGTTTCAACCATTGGCTCGCCAATGTGGCACAGGCCGTAAGCAACATCCGCGCGCTGCTTGCCGGCGACATCATCATCGGCGGAGAAGCGGCACGCTATCTTGATTCGGACGATATGAGCACCCTCAAAACACTGGTCGAGGAAAAGAGCGCGTTCCACGATACTCGTTTCATTCTGCGTAAGAGCCTGTGCATGGAAGACCAGAACATCATCGGTGCTGCATTGCGCTTCGTGCAGTCCTATGTGGCCGACATCTGCAATACGGAAGTCTGACAAACATGCCGAAGGCCGAAAAGACCAAGAACAACCCTGGCGATGAAGTACAGGCTTCATCGCCGAAGCGCCTATTGCAATCGGAACCGATGTCATAGCCGACCCCACGCCGGATCTGCGCAATACCTTACGACACGCAGTTTTATAAAGTTACTTGCAAAAAGTTGGGAGGCGGTCCTATACTCGGCATCGTCAGCCGGAACATTCGGACGACAGCAACCGCCCTTCACAACAAGGGCATAACGAAAGGAACATCATGAACAAGAGCAGGCTTTTCGCTTCCATCAAGCGTGGATTCACCTTCGCCAGCATGAACGCCCTCGCCTCCGCAGGCTACAGCGAGTCCGTCGTGGAAGCACTTGAGCACATGGACGACACCAAGTAAGTCGGCAAAACAGCATAGACAGACAATACCGAGAATCGGCAAGGACAACGGGGTCCTCGTCATGAAGCCGCCAACAGGGCGGTTTTTTTATGCCAGAAATCGGGCAGGAGCCAGCAATGCCACAGCTTACAGAAAAAAGCCGCTGACTTGTGCTGGAATCGCCATCGCCCCCATTACAACAATCGTACCCACCAGATTTTCACGTCGACATTCATCAGCATCCCCGCAACATCAATCCCATGCCATACGCGCATGGAAACCATGCAATACGCAAACGGCGAGGGGTCGCCTTCCACTCATTCTCCATGGATGGAAAGCGACCCCTCACCGTTACTCGTTAACAGACTCAGACGATCTGGCAGAACTCGATGGTCTCGCCGTTCGGACCGTACACGTTGAAGAAGCGGATGCCGTGCTCCCAGAAGCTGTCGATGTGCTGGATCTCGGTGTCCTTGAACTTCAGGCCGAGTTCCTTGGCGTTTTCGAAGGCCGCTTCGATGTCCGGGGTGTCGAAAGCCCAGTGGTTGATGGCACCGGTGGTCATCGGGGCCGGCTCGCCCTCCCAGGTCTCGATGGTCAGGTGGCCGTAACGCAGGAAGGCGCAGCGGTTCTCGCCGTTGTGGAAGATGCCAGCGACCTCAAAGCCGAGCTTCTCGGTGTAGAAGGCGATGGTCTCGTCCAAATCCTTGGCGACCATGCCGGAATGCTGGAAATCAGTGGTGAATGCGGTCATGGGCTTGCTCATGATGTTCTCCTTCATTGTGGGTTATGCGTGGGCAATGATACTTGAAAATTGTTGTGTTTTGTCAAAATGTCGGACGCCCGTGGGGCAGGCGCCCGACATGGACGGGGTCAGGCGACGGCAGGCGCATCTTCCTTGGCTTCGGCCGCGACTTCCTTGACGGAGTCGGCGGACTTCTTGATGCGGTGGCCGTGGCTGTCGAAGCCAGGCTGCTGCGGACGGATGAACAGCGTCAGGATGAACGCCAGCACGTACAGGGCCGCGTACGTCCAGCACACGCCGCCGTAGCCGATGGTCGGCAGCAGGATGGTGGCGATGCCAGGGCCGGCAAACGTGGTCAGACCAGCCGCAAGGTTGTAGGCGGACAGTGCCGCGCCCTGCTTGCCTTCGCCGGCATACAGCGTCATGATGGTCGGCAGCGAGGAGAAGGCGCAGGTGCCGATGCCGACGATGATCGAAGCGATGATCATCATCACCGCGTTCGCGCCGAACCACTGCGGAATGTAGTAGAAGGCGACGGAACCGACGGCGAGCACCGCGCAACCGAACCAACGCATCGGCCACACCCATCCATAGCGGTCCATGAACCAGCCCCAGAAGGTGTTGAAGATCAGGGTGACGACGAACACGAAGCCCCAGATGCGCATCCATTCCTCGGTCTTGAAGATGTTGATGCCTCCGTTGTGCGTGGTGCACAGGTACAGCGGCATGATGACCGGGAAGCCGTACAGCAGCAGGTTGTTGATGATACGGATGATGGCGCAGATGAGGATCTTGCGGTTGGTGACAAGGATGGTGGCGCCTTCAGCCAGTTCCTTGAGCTGTTCCTTACGGCTCAGACCCTCGCCCTTGACGACCTTGTTCTTCGGCACGAAGAAGAAGCACATGAGCGTGCCGACGATGGAGAACGGCAGCGCGAACCAGAAGGTCTTGTATTCGCCGACGATCGGCATGATGAAGCTCGGCAGATAAGCGCCGAACACGCCGATGCCCAGCGAGAAGCAGGTCCAGAAGAAGCCGGTTGCCGAAGCGAGTCGCGATGGCGAAATGTACTGAGCCATCAGCACGACGAAGCTGTAGATGAACAGCGGGTAGCCGATGCCACGCATGGCGTACAGGCACAGAATCAGCGGATAGATATGGCTTGGGATGGCGACGCCAAGGAACAGCAAATGTACACCGATCCACCAGCATGCACCGAACATCATGACCTTACGTGCGCCGAACATTTCGGCAAGCACACCAGCAGACCATCCACCGAAAGCTGCGAACAGACCATATACGGTGACCAGCAGCGACGCCTGGGATGAGGTGAATCCCTGATCCACCATGAATTTCGAAAGGAATGTCAGTTCAAAACCGTCGCCGGTCATGAAGATGGCAACGGCGAGGAAGCCAAGCATCAACGTGCGAGGAACGCCAAGTCGTTCAAGAATCTTAATCATGCGAGCACCCTTACCCGATACATCTCTCAACTATGAGAAAATCGTACGAATCAAAACGAATTTTCGAGGTAGATGCCACAGCCACCTTGCCATGGCTTCTAGTTTTATACAAAGCGATGGCCGCCGCGAGAGAGGTAAATATGCGGCGGCCACGATATCAGAACAGTCGCAAGACCGCTTGCGATGTCACTTACCGACCTTGACAACAGCCTTGGAAACGCCGGTGATCTTGCCGTCAAGGAAGTCCTGCACCTGCTCGAGCTCGAGCTCGTGGCTGATGAGACCACCGATGTTCATCTTGCCGGAGGAGACCAGCGAGATGGCGTCACGGAAGGTCAGCGGATTGATGAAGGAGCCCTGGATGGTCAACTGCTTCTTGTAGATGTCATAGGTGTTCATCTCAAAGTGAGCTTCCTGCGGTCCAACGCCGAACATCAGCACCTGAGCGCCCTTCTTGGCGGCGGCGACAGCCTGGGCCTGGGTGGTCGGCAGGCCGACGGCCTCGACGATGACGTCGTAGGAATCAGCCGGAATCTGCTCGCGAGTGGTGTTGTACGTCTCAGTGACACCGAACTGCTCCTTGTTGCGCTGCAGCTTCTCGTCGAAGATGCCGGCGAGGTCCACCTGATGCACGCCATAGGCCTGCAGCAGCTGGGCGAAGATCTGGCCCATGAAGCCGTCGCCGATGACCAGAGCCTTCTGGTACGGACGCAGCTTGAGCAGGTCGAGGCCGTGCACGGCGCAGGACACCGGCTCGATGGCTGCAGCGTCACGCAGGGAGACGTTGTCAGGCAGCTTGTAGACCACGGTGGCCGGAGCAGTGAACTGCTCAGCCAGACCGCCATCACGGGTGACGCCAACAGCGCTCAGGTGATCGCACAGCTCAGGACGCTGGGTCAGACAGAACTCGCACTGGCCGCAATAGATGTTCGGATCGACAGCCACACGGTCACCGACCTTGACGTTGGTGACTTCAGAGCCGATTGCCGCGACGACACCAGAGTTCTCATGTCCAAGAACAATCGGCGGAACAGCCGGAGCGGAGCCCGGACGACCGGCATACAGGTCATGGTCGGTGCCGCAGACACCTGCGTAAGCGGTGTTGATCAGCACCTCGTTCGGCTGAATCTCAGGAGTGTCCAGTTCCTGAATCTCGAACTGCTTGATGCCAGTCAGAACCAAAGCCTTCATGATTGTTCCTTCCTCACTGAAAGATTTTGTTTGCCTCCCGCAGACCCCTGCGTGATGACTCATACTATACGCTTTTCCAAAAAGTTTTGCAAATTGCTTTTTGTAAAGTTCTTTACAAAGCGTGTCGCGCTTATTTCCAAGGCTTCCGCATCATCGAGACGGCGACAAGAGACAACAATCGCCCATAAAAATCAAAAAGAAATCACATCGAAAACACAACGTCGCGCAACGACCCTCGCTCGAACAATCGACGTATTCCGGCGTTTACAATGGAGACATGAAGAATCCACCCCTGCACCGATACGCAACCCGCCCCGGACTCTACTTCACCGATGACGGTGGTGCGGACGCCGTCGTCCGTTCCGAGACCGCCGATCAAGTGTGGTTCTGCGTGCTCGAACCACTCAACCAGCCCAGCGCCTTCTACGCCGATGCCGTACGCCTGTTCAACGAGCCTGACGTGTCGTTCATCGAGCAGGCGAAAACACAACGCATCTGCACCAGACGCATCCCCTCGCTGAACCTGCGAGAAACCCTGTTCCATATGGATGGACCGAATTACGGACTATGGTATGTGCACCTTCCCAAAGCTTGGGACGGCATGCAATACGGATACCGCGTCAACGGCCCATGGGATCCAAACCATGGCGTGAGCTTCAATCCATACAAACTGCTGCTCGACCCATACGCCAAAGGCATCGAAGGCAAGATGGAACTCGACCCGGGCGCCTTCGCCTACGAATGCGAGATCAAAAACGGCAAGGTCGCCGGTTCGCCGTTCGGACCGATGAGCACCGTGGACTCTCTGGGACACATGCCTGTTTCCGTGGCCATTGACGACCGCGACATCAACAAGCATATGGGAGAACCATCCCACCCGCATGTGCCATGGAGCAAAACCGTCATCTACGAACTGCACGTCAAAGGATTCACCGCGAACGCCCCATGGCTTCCTCCGGAATTGCGCGGCACCTATGCCGGCCTCGCCCATCCGGCCACGCTCTCCTATCTGCAGGACCTCGGCGTGACATCCATCGAACTGCTGCCCATCCAAGCCAAGCAATCCGAACTGTTCCTGCAGGAACGCAATCGCACGAATTACTGGGGCTATTCCACGCTCGGCTACTTCGCCCCCGAAGCCTCGTACGCCACCAAGCAGGCGCAGGAAGCGGGAGCGGGCGCCGTGCGGCAGGAGGTCATCGACATGGTGCGGGCCATGCATGAGGCCGGTTTCGAGGTCATCATGGACGTGGTGTACAACCACACCTGCGAATCCGGTCCGGAAGGCCCGACCATCTGCTGGCGTGGACTCGACAACCTCGCCTATTACCGACGGACCAAAGACAAGGTCAGTCGCCTGTACGACACGACGGGATGCGGCAATTCGCTTGACTTCACCAACACGCACGTCACCACCTTCGCCGTGGATTCGCTTCGCTACTGGGCCAAGCGAATCGGCATCGACGGCTTCCGCTTCGACCTTGCGGCGACGCTGGCGCGTCTTGACGGCGAATTCACGCGATACCACCCGTTCCTGTACGCGTTGCGCTCCGATCTGCTGCTCGGCAACCTCAAGATGATCATGGAACCGTGGGATTGCGGCCCGAACGGCTGGAGAACGGGACAATTCGGCATCCCCTTCGCGGAATGGAACGACCGCTTCCGCGATTGCACACGCACCTTCTGGCTGACCGATGTGGAACGTGCACGTGGTGGTGAAACCGGCGACATGACCATGCAGTCCATGGCCACGCGCCTATGCGGCTCAGCCGATCTGTTCGCCACCGACCCCGGACGCGGATCGACCGCATCCGTGAACTACGTGGCATGCCACGACGGCTTCACCACCGCCGATCTGACCCAGTATCGGCATAAGCACAACGAAGCCAACGGAGAGAACAACCGGGACGGCAGCGACAACAACCATTCCGTCAATTTCGGACATGAAGGCCCGTGCAGTGATCCGATCATCACACAGCAACGAGAACGGGCCATCATGAACATGCTGGGCACGCTGCTGCTCTCCCTGGGCACGCCGATGCTGCTTGCCGGCGACGAATTCGGCAACTCGCAGAACGGCAACAACAACGCCTACACGCAGGACAATGAGACCACATGGCTGGATTGGGATTGGCTGTACAGCACCGAGCAGACCGCGGAGCTCAAGCTGTTCAACCTCACTTCCCGGCTGATAGCGCTGAGAAAAGCCCGGGACCTCTACAACCATGAGGATTTCTTCACCCGACTGAGCAAAATCGGACTGTTGAAGAAATCCGACCGCGTGCACTGGTTCCTGCCGAACGGAAAGACGCCGCATGATGCGGATTGGACGAATCCCTCGGTCCGATCGTTCGCCATGCAGCTGCTCTCCCCCGACGAGCCAAGCCTGCTCATTCTGGTCAATGGGTCCGACGAGAACGTCAGATTCCATCTGCCCAACGACATCGAATGGGAAATGATCTGGTCCTCGGCGGAAATCGCCGGCGAATATCCCGGACAGGGCACGCAGATCGAGAAGCTGGCCGAGTTCGATGAGGAAGCGGAGGACAAACCTGCCGGGCGATTCCGCAACCATCTGCAGCGTCTCAATACCATGTATTGGCAGATGGATGAGAATGCCGACAGTCTGAACTCCGCGGACGACGGGTTGTCCGAGGACGATCCGACCCTGTGGACGCTGCCGGCTCTGAGCATCAGCGCGATGAAGCAGATTTCGACGGATTGACGCGCAGCGGACGGCGCAACGAATCGGCGCATACATCAATACGCAAACGGCCCATCCGAAACGTCCGGTAACGGGTGGGCCGCGAATGAGGGAGATGCGGATGCTTCATCTGCAACGTCTGCCAGATACGTCCAACACATCTAACGAGCCCATTTGCGCCCAACGCATCTAACGCTTGCCCACAATAACGAGGAAACCCCTCGGAGACCATAGGTTTCCGAGGGGTTTCGAATAAAGCTTGCTGTAAGCTTTAGCGCTTCGAGAACTGCGGAGCGCGACGTGCCTTGTGCAGACCAGCCTTCTTGCGTTCCACGACGCGGGCGTCGCGGGTCAGGAAGCCAGCCTTCTTCAGGGCGGCGCGGTTCGCATCACGATCGATAGCGTTCAGAGCGCGGGCAACGCCCAGGCGGATTGCGCCAGCCTGGCCGGTGGTGC
>ERZ1026878.1959-NODE-1959-length-10962-cov-6.987806_pt1 | contig 10962 bp, 7 predicted proteins | sample MGYA00380169_ERZ1026878 | MGnify/ENA primary metagenome ERZ1026878 (study PRJEB33269, sample SAMEA4719805) | human gut metagenome | biome: human-associated habitat; feature: organic feature; material: feces | place: Cameroon | collected 2013-10 ...
GACGCCCGGGCAGACAAGGCCTCAAAAACCTTGCCTGTTACGGGAAAGCCTGCACTGTGTCAGGAAACCCCGCGCTTTCAAGCGCGGGTTGTTTAGCATCAGCGATGAACGGATATGAATAATTTATTCATAAATTATTCATCTTACCTGTTCCTTCTTAACAGTCTTTTCCGCCGCTTTCTGCCGGATGCCGGGACCGGCGAGCTCACTGACGCCGCCCGCCTTGCGGCGTACTTCAATACGTACCGGAATACGCTCGCGGATCTGACTGATGTGAGAGATCACGCCGATCAGTTTTCCCTGACTGCGAAGCCCCGAGAGCATCCCGAGTGCCGTGTTGAGGGCGTCTTCGTCAAGCGTGCCGAAGCCCTCGTCCAAAAAGAGCGAATCCACCCGGATTGAGCTTCCGGTCATACGCGAAAGGCCGAGCGCGAGTGCGAGACTGACAATGAAGGATTCGCCGCCCGAAAGGTTTTTGGCCGAGCGCACGGTACCCGCCTGCCAGTTGTCGATCACGTCAAGCGTGAGAGGCTGAGCTTGGTTTCGTACCAAGAGGTAGCGGTCGGTGAGTTCAGACAGCGACTGATTGGCGTTGGCGATCAGCCGCTCAAAGGTAATGCCCTGCACAAACTCGCGGTAGCGTTTGCCGTCATGCGACCCGATGAGCGCATTAAGCGTTGACCAGGTTTTGCAGACAGCTTCCTGACGCCGTATCTCTTCGGCAATCTGCCCCGCGGTTTTGCGCCGCTCATCGTCCGCGGCGAGCTGCTGGCTGAGTTCTCCGGTGCGCAGGGTGTTGGCGCGGATGCGGGCGGCGGCCTCTGCAGCCTGCTGCCGCACACGCTCTTCTGTGTCATCCCGCATGGTTTGGTTTTTGAGTTCCTGGGTTTTTGCTGTTTTCTCCCGCAAAAGCGCCGTGAGTTCGATGACAGACTGTTCGGCAGCGGCAATCTTGACTTCAAGCGCCTGCGCTGCTGTGTCGGTCATGAGGTGAGAAGCCCAGGCCGCTTCGTTTTCAAACCCTTTTTCAGCAAGAAGCGCTGTCCAAGCCGCTTCCGTCTGACTGAGAAGACTCTGAGCTTTGGTAAGAAACTCAACAGAGGCCTTGAGTTCCGTCTGCGTGCGGGTCACTTCGGCGTCAGCTGTTTTTGCGGCAGTCTCTGCGGCGACGAGCGCTTTTTGTGCCGCATCGCGCGCCGTGACGGCCGTTTTTTCCGCGGTGTCGGGATTTTGCGCGCCGAAAAGCTCTCGGCGCCGGGACTGAATCCGGGTGAGTTCTTCTGTGTGGGTTTTGAGTTCGGATGAAGCTCTCGCAGCCATCTGTGATTTTGCGGTTAAAAGCGTCTTTTTGCCGTTTTCTTCAGCCGTGGTCTTATCGCAGTGCGCCTGCAGGTCCGTCTGATCTTTTTTGGCTTTTTCGTAGCGCAGTGACGCGTCTTTAAGGCGTTTGTAAAGCGCATCAGAGTTTTGAGCCGACACCGTGTCTTCAGCGTAGGGTGCGGTAAGTTTCCGGTAGGCGCTGAGGGCAGCCGTGAGCGTCAGGTCCGAATCTGAGACGCGTTTGCGGGCTTCGGCAAGCGTCTTTTGAGCAGCATCATTTTGTGCTTTGAGGGAGGCTTCCCGTGCGGTGAGGGCGTTGTTCTTTTCCTCAAGTTTTGCGTAACTTTCCCGCAGACGCATGAGATCAGCGGAGACCGAGCGGGTGTCGGCCAGACGCTTAAGACCGGTGGTCTGCTGCGCCATGAGTTCCGTAATCCGGCGGTTTACCGTATCGGCTGACGGCACTTCGGAAAACCCGCAGAGCGCTGATTGTCCGGTAAGGGCTGTCAGGCACTTGTTGCCGGCGGTGTCAGCTTCTGCGAGGCGCTTATCAAGTTCCGTGCACTGTGCTTCAAGCCGCGCGTAAGACAGGCGGCTTTCGTCCAGCGTTGTTTTGAGTTTTGCTTCCCGGGTTTTCTGGTCCTTTAACTGAGCCGAGATGCCCGCGGTATCCGCTTCCGGACTTTCGTGCGCCCAGGGGTGATGCGTCGCACCGCACAGGGGACAGGGGTGACCCTCGGTGAGTTTGGTGCGCTCAACCTTAAGCCGCACCACAAGGTCCAGGGCGGCGAGTTGCCCTTCAAGCGCCGTGACGGCCGTCTCCACGGCTTTAAGTGCTTCTTCCGTTGCCGTGACGCTCGTGCGGGTTTGAGCAAGAAGTCGGGCTTTTTCCTCCTTTTCCTTCTGAAGACGCGCCTGCGTTTCCCGGCTTTCACTGTGGGCGGCGAGAAGTTCCGGAAGGCGCTTTAAATTGCCGAGGACTTTTTCGTCCGCGGTCACCTCAGAGTGCAGGGTCTCTTCTGTTTTTCCGTCAAGAAGCTTGGTGAGCCGCTCCCGCGTTTCAAGCCCTGTTTTTTTGAGTGCTTCTTTCTTCTTTTTAGCCTCTTCAGCCTGAGGAAGAACGGCCTTATAGGCTTTGTTTGCCTCTTCGGCAGTTGTCTTCGCGGCTTGTGCTTCAGCCGCCGCTTTTTGCTGATCAGCGGTTGCCGTGATCACGGACTGCAGTGCGGCCGATAGCCCGGGAAGCGCTTCCGTGAGCCCTGCCAACGCGGCGTTTTCCCTGACAAAGCGTGAGGTTGCGGCAAGATCGGCCTGTGTCTTTGTGACCGTTGCCTGCAGTGTCTGGATTTCCCGGGTGATGGTTTCCGTTTCGTTTTTGAGCAGCGTTTCCCGCTTTCTGAGTTCTTCCGTTTCGGCTGTGAGTTTTACCGCGGACTGATCGAGTGTCTTCACTTCCGGAATGACGGCCAGGAGCCTTTCGTAGCCACTCTGAGTCTTGAGCGCACGGTCTTTCGCGGCGGTGAGGTCCGAGCGGGCTTTGTCTGCCTGCGTCTGCGCCGTGCGTGCCGCGTCCTGAGCGGCCTTGGCGCGGGTGTCAGCGTCCCTGACGGACTGACGGGCTTCTGCAGCACGGCGGGCATCGGCTGTTAAAGGAGCGGCTGCGCGGTGCGCTGCGAGTTTTTCGCGTTCCGGGTTTAAAAGCGTGTTCTCAGCCCGTGCTTTTTCCTGCCGGACGCGGATTTCGGTGAGTTCAGTTTCGGCTTTGTGAAGCGCGTCGTAGCGGGCGATCACAGCTTCAAGCCGCTTGCGCTCAACGTCAGCCGCAGCACTTTCCTTGGCACAGGCCTCTTTTTGTGCGGCAAGTTCAGTGCGCGCTTCATCGGTCAGAAGCCCCACGGCGTTGTGCCGTTCCTCAAGGTCGGCAAGAGCCTTCATTTGAGCCGCGGCCTTTTGCTGCACTTCAATGGAAATCCGGCTGTAGATTTCGGTGCCGGTCAGTTGCTCAAGCGTTGCGGCACGCACGTCAACGACGGCCTTTAAAAACGCCGCAAAATCGCCCTGCGCCAAAAGCACGCAACGCGTGAACTGGTCGTAGTCCATGCCGGTGAGTTCAACGATCTTTGCGACCACCGCTTTTTTCTCGGCCGCGAGCACTTCCCAGGTGCCGGGCGCCGTTTCCCGCGAGAGGCGCTTTGTGTAGTCCTGAAGGGCCCCCTCGGGTTTGCCGTGCGCGCGGTTTTGGTGCCATTCGGCGCGGTAGCGCCCCGAACCCGTGGAAAAGATCACTTCCGCAGAGGCAACGCCGTAGCCGCGGGTCATGATCTCGTTTTCGGACTTATTGACCTTGTCAAGCCGCGGTGTTCTTCCGTAAAGCGCAAGCGCTGCGGCATCGAGAATCGTCGACTTTCCCGCCCCAGTGGGACCGGTAATCGCAAAAATGCCTTCGGCACCGTACACGGGATCGGTGAGATCGATTTCCCAGGCGCCCGCAAGGGAATTGAGGTTGGTGAGGCGGATTACTTCAATGCGCATGATTGTCTCCGGCGGGAACGTCGTTTTGTGCGAGCGTTTCCAAAATGCTGCGGTAGGCCGTGCGCAGCGCCTCTTTTTCGGTTTCAGCCACAGACTTTTGCTTTAAAAGCAGTTCAAAGATTTCTTCGGGCGTGAGATCGGCAATGCTTTTGGCGGTGTCTTGGCCGGAAAGTACGGCCCGGACGTAGCCGCGGTCAGAAACACGCAGGATTTTGACGCAGGACTTTTCGGTCACGTCCCGGCAGAGTTTTTCAAGGCCGGTGAGCGGCGTGTCTCCCGTGTGAATGACTTCAGCCAAGACCGGCGTTTTTTCCTGCGCGAGCTTTGCGAGCCCCTCAGAGATTGCGGCTTCGTCGCCCTCAATGTGCGCGAGCCGGTCAAAGGCGGGAACGTCGATTTCTTCAACGGCGGGCGTTTTGCCGTTAAAGGTGACAAGGTTTACACAGTGGCGGCCGGCGGCCTCGGAAAAGTCAAGTGCCATCGGTGACCCGCAGTAACGGTGCGCGGGGTTGCCGGCTACGGTCTGCGGCCGGTGCAGGTGGCCTAGCGCCACATAGTCGGCTTCAGGGGGAAAGACGCTGTCCGGGACGTCGCCGAGGCTTCCTACATAGAGCTCCCGTTCGCTCGTGCCGGTCTTGCCGCCGCGGGCAAAAAGATGCCCCGTGACGATAAGGGGGAGGCTCTCTTCGAGAGCCGGGTAAAGGCGCAGTGCAGCGTCCGTACTTTTGCGGTAGTGACCTGCGACGCTTTCAGTAATCCGCTCGGTGCGGTTGGCGAGTGTGTCGGCATCCGTGAGCGTATGCAGATCGCTTTCACGCAAAAATGGAACGGCGCAGACAACGGCTTCGGTTGCACCTTTACTGTCAGTCACTGCAACGACCGAGTCTTCGGGGTTTTCCGCGGCACGCCCGATCACGCGGATATTTAAGGCGTTTAAAAGTGCGCCCGGCGCGTCAAGAAAGAGCGCGGAATCATGGTTACCCGAAACAATGATGACGTTGCGGCAGGCCGTGCGGGTGCGCAGTGCCGCCAGGAATTCGTAGTACTGGTTCTGGGCTGAAATCGGGGGCATCGCCGAATCGAAGATGTCGCCTGCGATCAGAAGCGTGTCGATTGCGCGGGCATCAATGAGCTCAAGCAGCCAGTCAAGAAAGGCCTTAAAGGCCGCATCGCGCCGCTCGCCGCAAAGCGTTCTGCCCAGATGCCAGTCGGAGGAGTGAAGTAACCGCATAAAAGAGAAAAGCCCCAAAAGTTGTGAGAGGATTATTTCAGGTAGCCGCGGGCTTTGTATGGTTGCGCATGAGTGCCGTGGGTGTGGCTCCGAAAAGGCGCCTGAACGCGGCCGTAAAGACGCAGGGGTCCGAAAATCCGAGACGCAGCGCCGTCTGTTTGACCGTGAGTCCCTGCGCGAGCAGTTCCATTGACAGCGTGAGCCGCGCGCGGTGTCGCCAGTCCCGAAATGTCATGCCGGTGTCTGTTTGAAAGTGCCGCGAAAATGTGACGGGCGTCATGTTGAGTGCGGCTGCAAACTGCTCCATGGGTGTGTTCCAGAGGCCTTTGGAGAGAATCATTTCCGCCGTGCGCCTCAGACCGGTTTCTGCCGGCAGTGCAAGATCAGCCGGCGTGACCGGTGCTTCCTGCACAAGCTGAAGAATCAGTGCCGTCATGAGGCCGTTGGTTTTGGTACTGAGGTTTTTAAGAAACAGTGTTCCCATCAGTTCCCTGATGAGCGGCGTAATGGAGAGGGTACGCAACACACGCATGCGCTCCGGCGCTTTTGCAAAGTAGAGCGTACGCATCGCGGTTTCCGACAGAAAATGAATCGCGTGCGGCGTTCCCGCCGGAATCCAAAGTGCCTGGTTGGGCGTGATGATGCGGCGCACCGTACCGCTTTTTACAAGCATCACGCCCCTCATTGCGTAAAGAAGCTGTGCGTCCGCGTGTCGGTGTTCAGGACGCTCCTGTCCGAGCACGAAGTCACGGGAAAACCAGCGCCATCCTTCTGTTGCTTCTTTTGTTGATTCATCCATGTTAAATGCTGTTTGATCTATGTTAGGAGATCATACGCTCACCGCATCAAAATCCTGATGCGGAGTCATTAATGTCTGTGGTTGTCCTGTTTGAGGCGGAATTTGTTCCAGGCGGCCGGGAGCGCTATCTCGCGCTTGCGCAAAAGCTCGCTGAGCGCGCCCGGTTCTCGGTGTCAGTGGATGTTTCGCAGTATGTGCTCTTTGGTTTTCTTGCGGCAGGTGCGTTCGGGACTGTGGCAGGCGGTTTTCTCATCGACCGCTTCGGACGGCGTAACGTCATTTTTTGGTCGATTTTCGGTGCGGCGTCTTTTGCACTGATGCTTCCCTGGGCGGATTTTGCGGCAACCGTGTTTCTGGTCATTGCGGCCGCTGTTGAGATTTCCTCCGCCTTTTCGGCCATACTTGTCTGTGCGCTCGATTTAAAGCCCGGTAAAACCGGAATGGTTTCGGGACTTTTCTTCGGTTTAAGTTTCGGTTTGGGCGGTATTGCGGCCGCCGCTTTTGGGCGCTGTTGCACTGTTTTTACCCAAAGAAGCCGGGCATGATGCAGCAGTGCAGATGCAAAGGAGCCGGTAATGACTGTTTATGTCAAAGAATTTCAGGTGCCCTGCGGCGTGCTTTTAATCGGCTCCTGCGAGGGAAACCTTGTGATGAGTGACTGGCGGGGCGGATGGCACTGTGCGAGCGTGCAAAAGCGCCTTGAGCGGTACTTTAAGGGGCCTTTCGTTGAAGGGACAAGCCCTGTGATTGAGGAGGCTCAAAAGGAACTCGCTGAGTACTTTGAAGGTAAACGCCGAACGTTTGACCTGCCGCTGGCCTTTGCCGGAACCGACTTTCAGAAAAGTGTCTGGCAGGCGCTTCAGAAGATCGGGTACGGCGAGACGGTGAGTTACGGGGAACTTGCGCGCCGCATAGGGCGCCCAAAGGCCGTGCGGGCCGTGGGCGTTGCGGTCGGCGAAAACCCGTTTTCCATCATCGTTCCCTGCCACAGGATTGTGGGTGCTGACGGCAGCCTCACGGGCTACGGCGGAGGTTTTGAGGCAAAGAAGTTTCTTTTGGGTTTGGAATCAGGAGTCCATTAACATCAAAAGTTATGAGTGCTCCTGTTGTTTTTGGAGTTAACCGAAGAAATTTTCGAAGTCCTCATTGTACGGTGTTCAGAATTCTTGGAGAGCTAACGATGACCACATGCAAATGTCTGCAAGCAAATTTGAGGGTGGCGGTACCCCGCCGGTATTGAGGTTGGTTGAGGTGAAGCGGCGGGGAAAACGCCGCAGGTGCAAATGTCTGCAAGCAAATTTTGGGAGGGCGGTGCCCTATCGGTATTGAGGTTGGCGGAGGTGGAACGGCAGAGGAAATGGCGCAGGTGCAAATGTCTGCAAGCAAATTTTGGGAGGGCGGTGCCCCATCGGTATTGAGGCTGGCGGAGGTGGAGCGGTTGGGAAAACGCCGCAGGTGCAAATGTCTGCAAGTAAATTTTGGGAGGGTGGTGCCCTATCGGTATTGAGGTTGGCGGAGGTGGAACGGCGGGGAAAACGCCGCAGGTGCAAATGTCTGCAAGCAAATTTCGGGAGGGCGGTGCCCCATCGGTATTGAGGTTGGTGGAGGTGGACGACCATGGACGAATTTCAGGGATAAATCTTTGAAAGGAAATAAAAAACCCGAGTTGTCATGGACAACCCGGGACGTATTCCTGGTGGAGGTGGCGGGAATTGAACCCGCGTCCGAAGCAATTTTTCCGCCGAATCTACATGTTTAGCCCGGAAATTTAAGTCTTACTGACAACCCTGCCTTCGGGCGGGCCGGTCATCAGCCAGTCGCTTGATCTCGACCAATGCGTCGCGACACCGCATCAGTCCAGTCCCTGTGAATGACGATGCTGCCGGTTTTACCCGACCCGGACCAGAGACCATCCGGTGCATCGCCCGCGGCCCTTAGGCGGCGAGAGCGAAACGCTCGTTGTTGGCGTTTATTTGTGTCTAGCTGTTTTACGAGGTGACTAGACCTCGACATGCATCGTGCAGCGTCCTATACCCCGTCGAAACCGGAACACCCCCACACGCTGGATCGTGCATATTAAAGGAAGCCGGCGGACTTTGCGCGCTTTTTTGGTAAAAACTGTTGCTGCCGCAAAGGTGCGCACCAAAAAGCAACAAAGCACCAATCAGGTGCATTATGATCATTCTTTGTGCATGGCGAGCGTGCCGGCGCCGCAAAAAGGTGCAAAAAACGCGAATTTCATTTTGGCACGGTTTTTGCTTTATTTCGGACAACACGAAGCGGGTGAGCTTATTTCGGGCCCGGCCGCGACAGATAACGTAAAACACTTCCCTTTGATTCGAGGAGAAAGAATATGACGTCCCCCTCTGACGTTTTGCAGATGGTCAAAGACAACGATGTTAAGTTTGTCGATTACCGCCTGACCGATACCCGCGGCCGTGAACAGCACGTTTCCGTTCCCGCTCATCAGCTCACGGAAGAAACCTTCGAAGACGGTCAGCCCTTTGACGGCTCCTCGATGGCCGGCTGGCGAGGCATTGAAGCCAGCGACATGATCCTGATGCCCGACCCCAACACGGCTCATATGGATCCGTTCCGCGAACAGAACACGCTGATTCTGACCTGCGACGTCGCCGAACCCGACACCGGCAAGGGCTATGCCCGCGATCCTCGCTCTCTCGCAAAGCGCGCCGAAGCGTATCTGAAGTCCACCGGGATCGGTGATCAGGCTTTCTTCGGTCCGGAACCTGAATTCTTCATTTTCGACAGCGTCACCTGGAGCACCGACCCGGATCACACGTTCTTTAAGATCGGCTCGGAAGAAGCCCCCTGGTCCACGAAGATCGAATTTGAAGGCGGCAACCTCGGCCACCGCGCTCCCTTTAAGGGCGGCTACTTCCCGGTTCCGCCGGTTGATTCCCTCACCGACATCCGTGCCGAAATGGTGACGCTTCTGGAGCAGCAGGGCGTGCCCTGTGAAATCCACCACCACGAAGTGGGTGCTGCGGGTCAGTGCGAAATCGGTACTCGCTTCTCCACGCTCGTGCAGCGCGCCGACTGGCTGCAGATCATGAAGTACACGATCTGGAACGTGGCGGCTGCCTACGGTAAGACCGCGACCTTCATGCCCAAGCCCATGAGCTGCGACAACGGCTCGGGCATGCACGTGCACCAGTCCATCTGGAAGAACGGTGAAAACCTCTTTGCCGGCAACGGCTACGCCGGTCTTTCCGAGCTCGCCCTGCACTACATCGGCGGCATCATCAAGCACGCCCGTGCCTTAAACGCCCTCACCAACCCGACCACGAACTCCTACAAGCGTCTGGTCCCGGGCTTTGAAGCCCCGGTGAAGCTTGCGTACTCGGCCTGCAACCGCTCGGCCTCGTTGCGTATCCCGCACGTCTCGAGCGCCAAGGCCCGCCGCGTGGAAGTGCGCTTCCCGGACCCCATGGCCAACCCCTACCTCGCCTTCTCCGCGATGCTGATGGCTGGCCTTGACGGTATTCAGAACAAGATCAATCCGGGGGATCCGGCCGACAAGAACCTCTACGATCTGCCGCCCGAAGAAAACGCGAAGATCCCGACGGTTTGCTCGAGCCTGGACATGGCCCTTGACTACCTCGATCGCGACCGTGAGTTCCTCACCCGCGGCGGCGTTTTCAGCGACGACTTCATCGACAGCTTCATTGCGCTGAAGATGCAGGAAGTCACGCGTTACCGCGCAAGCATCGAACCCTGCGAATTCGATATGTACTACGCCGGCTGATATAGGGCGCTCACGCTGAAAGGACGGTGCCGTGGCAAGGTTTTTCCGCGGCCCGCCTTCGGCAGATGAACGCAAAAAAAGGCGCAGTGGTGACATCAGCCGCTTGCGCCTTTTCTTTCCTCTTTTACGGCATAAAGGCAGAGATTGTGTTGAGAACCAAAGAGCCGTGCGGCACGTTTGACGTGCGGCTTTGTGCAGGCGCCGATCTTTTGGCAACATCAGTTGTGGTGCTGGAAAAAACGGGCGTTGTCGCCTGGTGTAACGCCGCGGCTGAAATGCTTTTCGGTGTCTCGCGCCGCAACCTCACCGGGTCTGGTATCGGCCAGTGGCTGCCCGCGGTGACGCAGTGGCTCTCGCATCTGCCTGCGCAGGGCGACAAGTTTTCGCCCTACGGAGCCGTCGCGGAACTCTGCCGTCCGATGACCGACCCCGAGCCCGTCTACGCAACGCTTTCGCCTTTAGCGGGAAGCGAGGGCTATCGGGTGCTGGAAATCACCGCCGTGCACGACGCCATGCAGCTGGTGCGTGAGGAAGAGCAGGCGGGGATGAACGAGGCCACCAAGGCCCTTTTGCGAAACCTCGCGCACGAAGTGAAAAATCCGCTCGGAGGCATCCGCGGTGCGGCGCAGCTTCTCGACGCCGAGCTTGCCACAAGCGATGAGCGGGAATACACCGCCGTCATCATCAGTGAGGCCGACCGCCTGCAAAGCCTCGTGGACCGGCTGTTGGTGCCCTACCGCAGGGAAAGGCGTGTGGGACCGGTCAATATTCTCGAGGTTCTGGAGCGCGTGAGAAATCTTCTCACCGCGGAATTTCCGGCGGGCCTTGTGATCCGGCGGGATTACGACGTGTCGGCACCGGAAATCACCGGGGACAAAGAGCAGCTCATTCAGATCTTTTTAAATCTGATGCGTAACGCCGTGCAGGCGATGCATACGCTCATTGACGAGGGACGTGCCGAGATCACGCTTAAAACCCGTATTGCCCGGCAGGTGACGATTCAGCGAAAACTTTGGCGCATGGCCTTAAGCGTGGAAGTGATCGATAACGGGCCCGGCATTGATCCGGCGATCCGCGAAAAGATTTTCTACCCGCTCGTAACGGGCAGAGACGGCGGCACGGGGCTGGGGTTGTCGCTTGTGAAAACCTACGTTGATCAGCACGGAGCGGCGATTGACGCGGAAAGCGAACCCGGGCGCACGGACTTCCGGCTGCTTTTTCCGTTAAAAGCTGCCTGAAACAAACGAAAGGAACACCGAGGTCAACTACCCCTGACTGAAGTCAGAGGCTTGGCAACAAGTCTTGGTTGACTAG
>ERZ1026878.1972-NODE-1972-length-10904-cov-21.619228_pt1 | contig 10904 bp, 8 predicted proteins | sample MGYA00380169_ERZ1026878 | MGnify/ENA primary metagenome ERZ1026878 (study PRJEB33269, sample SAMEA4719805) | human gut metagenome | biome: human-associated habitat; feature: organic feature; material: feces | place: Cameroon | collected 2013-10 ...
GTACAAGTACCCTCCGTTTTGTGAAGTGATACTTGTATTGTATGTGCAATCGACCGGGATTGTAATAATCTGAAAGTGCAGTGGACTTATAAATACTAATCGTTCAGAAATACTTTAACTTCCTGCTTTCCGTCAATCGTTGTCACAGCAGTAATGGCATCCGGGCGGAAGGAGTCTCCCGGATAATGCATTTCCAATTTCAGATTGACTTTTTTCCCAGCTTCCACTTCCTGTGCCAGTTTATTCTCAAAATTTTTGAATTCGTTCCGATTTAGTCCAGAATCCTGCGGAATGAGATTTTCCAAATCGTTTGCCCCATCAAAGCGATCTGCAATTGCATGACCTCGATCATCGGTACTTTTTTCATATCCTTTTCCAATGTCATGGATGCTGTCTTTAATTTGCAGACGACCATCATGCTCTTTCAGATGCAGGTCTCCTTCGGCTGTAAACAGCCTTCCAAGGTGATCGGTAGAGTACTCATATCCGTTTCTTTTATACTCTGCATCCGACAAAAGATCCTGCTCCATACGGTACGGCATTCCATCATCGTTATTTTTGTATTCCAGCTCTTTTTCTAGCTCTGCAAATGACTTTTCCGTAGCAGCATCCAGTTTTTCTTCTGCCTTTTCTATCACGCCTTTCTGTAGACGTTCAAATGACCGTTTGACGACATCATCCAACCCAATGTGCATTTTTTCTTCCATCGGTTTCGCTTCTGAGATTTCTCGCCTCACAGCACACGACCTCCCTGCTGTTCAAAATTCGTCCTTAGATTATCTACAGCCTTTGCATCCGGGTTCAGGCTCATGCCCATGCTTATCACGCTATTTAGCACCCAGTCTGCAGCAGCAGCTTTCAGGCCGTACTGTCCCTGCAGCTGTTCCAGAAATTCTTTACGGGGTGTGAGCGATTTTTTAGCTGCGGCACAGTAATCAACGACCGTGCTAATCCCACCAAAGAAATCGAACACAGCTTTCCGGGTCTTTACCTCGTCCAGCACACCGCCTGCAAAGACCTGTTCCAGATAGCGGCTGTCCCCTGACTTCAACATCGTTTCATGGCGTTTCAGCCAGAGCTTCAGCTGCTCCATCTCCGAAATGCTCAGCGGTTCCAGCTCTTTGCCCACTGCCAGTTGTCCGAATACAAACTCTGCGTTGATTTCATGCGGCATTTTTGAAGGCTTGTGGTAAACAGCATTTTCCGGCATGGGATACGCCTCAATCTTGCAGAGCACTGCCTCCGGCCACTCGTTCTGGTAAACGGCAGCCACACCAAGCGGCAGCTTGGACAATTCATCGATCTGTGCCTCCTTCAGGGCGGCAGACTTGCCTACCAGCTTGCGATCCTCTTCGTCCGGCAGGCGCAGAATAATTTTTGTGTTCGTGTTGCGGATGACCGACATATCCAGCAGTCCGGGTGCCTGGTCTGCAATGATAAACCCCTCACCATAAGTACGCATTTCCGCAATGGCATTTGCCAGCATTTCCACCGACTTGCCCTGCAAATTTGCACCTTCCTGTGATTGCTCTGCCGAGGTCTTGCGCAACAGGTTGTGCGCTTCTTCCAGCACTGTGACATGGCGAAGCCTACTGTTCATCCCGCTGCTGCACATCCGGTATTCCTGTAACTTCATCACCAAGATGCCCATCAGCAGCGATTTCGTTTCCATAGAGCCCACTCGGCTCAAATCCACAATAACATTGCGGTCAAACAGCGCTTCGTCCGTCAGTGCATCTTCTGCGCAAAGCACACTTCCATAAATACCGTTTGTCAGCGACTTTACGCGGGTGCACAATGCGCCCACATAATCGCTTTGGGTATCCTTGGAATAATGCGACTCTTCAATGACGCCCGGCAGAATATCCAGCAGGTCAAAGAAGGTTGGGAAAACTCCCTTCTCGCTCTCAGAATTGCGCAGATCCCAGCCTACTTTCTGATAGCTGCGCTCAATAGCATCCTTCAGCACCGCTGGCATGGCTGCATACATCGGCCAGCAGGCGTTGAATATCTCCACCAGACGGTCAATATGTTCCAGAATATGGATATTCTCAGGGAATGCAAAGGGGTTCATGCGCAGCAGCGGCGTTTCTCTGGGGTTTGTACCAAACACCTGCACATCTGTACAATTGCCGAACACGTTCTTGTATTCGCCCTTGGCCGGTTCCACCACAAGAAACGTCGTTTGTCCGTTCTTTGTGATCTCATCCAGCAGATGGTAGACCGCATTGGATTTGCCTGTGCCAGTCGAGCCAGTGATGAATGTGTGGGAAGCCATCGCCTGCCGGTTCAAGAGCAGTCCTGCCGCTTCCTCTTTGCCCATGTGGTAAATCTTGCCCAGATTCATCTTGTCCTCATCCGGCATCGCCTCATCCGGCACATTGCGGCCAAACTCCGCGTGCTCAATAATCGGCAAACCATGCACTGAGCGGGTGGGCAAGCCAAGGTGCATCGGCAGTTCCCGCCCGCTGACCAGCGTACCTGCCGTGTAAAACAGACTGTCAGCTTCATTCTCCCAGAGCTGGCGTGCAAAGACAGGGTGTGTAAACCGTTTGAGATATTCTCGCATAGCAGTTACACTTGCACGGTCCTGCCAAAGATTGACCGCACCGCTTTCCACAGAAGAGCCTTCTCCAATCATCAGCGAACGATATGTATTAGCTGCAAGAAGAGCCTTGCTGGGGCGAGAGGACAAAAAATAAGCCGCACAACTGTAACAGCCGTAATCTTCACTTTCTTTGGTACGCTTGATTTGCTCGTCAATTCGTGTCAGCAGTTCTTCCACCGCCTTGTTGCAGACTTCTATCTGCTGCGTCCGCGCAGTGCCGTGCGTATCCGTCGTCCCGTTGGAATGCTGTTCATTGGTGCTGTGCGCATTGCTGCGTTCCACCGTAGAGCTGTCTGTGTGCGCCGTGTTGTATCCCCGGCTCATCCCAAAGCCCAGCGACTTTCCGATGCTCCGTGCCGTACTCCATGCAGTCCCATTTGTTTCATGTCCAGCCACCATAGGCACCACAGCGCCAAACAGCGGTCCAGCCTTTACCGCCGCACCAACTGTACTCGCCGCCGACACGATGGCTGCTCCGGCAGGCGGGAAGACTGCCGATGCCGCCACTGCTCCAAGCGCAAGGATGCTCGCACCAGCTGCCACGCCGACCATTGTTCTTTTGCCCGGCAACCGGAGCCGTGTGACTGCATGCGACTGTCCTATCGTATTCGTCGTTCCTTGGTTCATTCCAGCGTTAAAGTTAAATCCCGTGTTTCGGCCTTGTTCATCGCTGAAACCACTGCTCGTTCCGTCCGTTACCGTATCCGATGTGCCAGAGCAGAACGTCTCCATGACCGCATGGCTTTCGTTTTCTGTATAAGACCACGTTGTTTTGCGGAACGGAGACAACGCGCTATACAGTTCCTCATATCCATTTCGGATGCCAGCCTGTGTTTCTTCTGTAACTGGCTCTGCCAGAAATAACGCTGTATAAGCATCGCCATCCATTGCATCGATAAAACGCTCAATGCCCTGAATAAATGCTTTGTCCTCCGTCTTGGATTTATCTCGCAATGCCGCAACGCAGGAGACAGAAGCGATTGCTGACTGTGCCAAACCAAAAGAACCGTTATTGTCTTCCAGCAGCGCGTCAATTTCTTCCTGATGGAGTTCCTGTACTTCCGAACCGGGGAAGTTACTCTTCATCCCTTTTTCCAGCGCATCACCGGAAATTGCAAGGTCGCGGTTATCGATGCTCTGCCTGCCCGGATTCTGCCGCACCCCCAAATAAATATCTGCCGGTGCACCATCTGCCGGAACATCGATCATCACAGCCAGACTGCACCCAAGGGCCATACTTGAATGATAAACAGTGGAGAGTTTTTGGAGCATATCCTCGCCTTTTTTTAGGGTCAGTTCCTTCATCTGGAACAGCTTGATGCAGGTCTTGACATCCAGCATTCTCTTCATTTCTTCCGATGGTTCCACCAGCGGATAATTTTGCAATTCCGGCAGATATTTTTTGTACACCAGATGGTCTGCCAACGTCAGCTGATTTGCAAGTTCTTCCATCGACTGCCTCTGGGAGAGATCCTGATTCGTCATTTGTAAATCGTTCATGTTGGTTTCCTCTTTTGACAGAAAGTCGTTTTATTCAAACATCGCTGCACCCATCACGTTTATATCTTCAACTGCTTTTGTTTGGTTCACCCAATATTTTCAGAAATCCATTTCCAATGCCATGCGCAGTCTTTTACGATTTGATGCTTTTTCTTTTGAGCGTTCAAAGCTTTTGTTCATCTTCAAAATTTCATCCATGGTCGTTTTGGTCTGCTTTCCTGCAAATACGTCCCTTGACATTTGCTTTATGGCTTTGCTCATCCTGCTTGCATCTTCCTTGGCCTCTGCTACTATATAGAGCACATCCGCGCGGTGCTTATCCTTTTCCACACCAATGCCATTCTGGTAGCAATAGGCCACATTGCTGTCTGCCACATAGAAACCATGATCTCCTTCACTCGCTGCCCCAAAATGGGCCAGAGCCTCTTTCCCATCTTTGGGTACACCAATGCCCCTTGCGTAGCAAACGCCAAGATCATTTATTGCCTTCATATATTCCTGCTGTGCTGATTTTTGGTAATACTCTACTGCTTGTTTCACATTTTGGGTCACAGCATTTCCGATAAAAAGACACGTTGCAAAAAGGTACTGTGCCTCAGCATCTCCTTGCTCCGCTGCCTTTTTATAGTACTTGACAGCTTCCGCAGGAAGTTTGTTTACACCCAACCCCTTCATATAGCATTTTCCAAGATTTCTCTGCGCTTCCTTCGAACCGTTCTCTGCCGCCTTTTGGAACAGTTCAAACGCTTTTCTCGTCTCTACCCCCACTCCAATATAATACTCGCCCAATTTATTTTGTGCGTCGGCATTTCCCTGTTCTGCGGCCTTTTCGAGCCATTCCATAGCCTTACTCTTGTCTTCCTCTACACCAATTCCTGCAAAGTAGGAACATCCCAAAAAGAATTGTGCTTCCGCCTTTCCTTGTTCCGCCGCTTTTTTAAACCATTCAAAAGCTTTACGCTCATCTTTTTCTGCTCCGATTCCCTCAGAATAAAAATTTCCCAAAACAACCTGTGCATCTGCATAGTCTTGCTCAGCGGCTTTCTGCACCCAGTAAAGTGCCCGCTTTTCATCTTCTTCAACACCCAAACCATTCAGGTAACAGGCTCCAAGATCATACTGTGCAGCAGCAAAGTCCTGTTCAGCAGATTTTTTGTACCATTCGATTGCCTTCTTTTCATCTTTTTCGACCCCATATCCATTAAGATAGATACCTGCCAAAACATATTGTCCTGCGGGATGGCCTTGCTCCGCAGCTTTTCGGAACCACTTTATTCCTTCTTGCTGAGCAGGGTCGTTCCAATCCGCGTCATCATTTGCTAAGGTCAAACCATATTTAACCTGCGCGTCTGCATTTCCTTGCTTTGCAGCCAGATAGAACCACTTTTTTGCTTCTTCTTCATCCTGCTGAACTCCATCTCCGTCGCTGTACATATCACCTACCACAGACTGTGCATCCGCGTCTCCCTGCTCTGCGGCCTTCTTCATCCATTTGAATGCTTCTGCATGGTCTTGCTCAACACCTTCACCATTGTAATAGCACTCTCCCAGATTAGATTGCGCATTTGCATAGCCTTGTATTGCTGAGTTGTAAAACAGCTCAACTGCTTTCTTCAAGTCTTTTTCAACCCCCTTTCCCGTTTTGTAATCTAACGCTAAATTGCATTGCGCCTTGGGATGGCCTTGTGCCGCTGACTTTGCATACCATTTGGCAGCTTCTTTTACATCTTTTGAGACACCTTCACCGCGATCATAGCGGACACCAAGACGATTTTGCGCATCTGCATTTCCCTGTTCTGCGGCCTTGCGGTACCACTTAGCAGCTTCCACCATATTTTTTTCATTACCTTTGCCTTCTGCGTAACAAAGGCCAAGCCGTAACTGGGCTTCCGCCGAATCATACTTTTCCGCAGCAGCTTTGTATGCCTGAAACGCTCCTTCCTCATCGCAGACCTTTTCACACCGCTGTGCGCTTTCCAAATATACTTGCGCATTGTCCTCTTTGCTCGTCTCTGCAACCATTTCACCAAGACCGTACTGCTGCACACAATAGGCAAACACACTTTTTGGCATATCTGGGCCGTAGAAATAGTAGCTGTATTGGGTATCAGGCCCTGCATTCCGTGTCTGGAGTTTTACTTCTTCGCCAAGACCCTTCCAGCTGGCACGGCCCGAAACAGGCATAAACCATTCTGGAATAGGCTTGTTTTCAATGGCTGTCAACCCTTCCATCTCGCATTTGTCGATACGGATAGATTGCAAAGCATTATCCTGATAGAAAACTTCGACCCGAACCTTGTTCATACAGCAGAACTCCTTTTATTTTTTCATTTCCGATATAATTTTGATGTAATCTCCCTGACTTCTCACCCACATATTGATACCTGTACCGAACACCTCAGCTTCTACGATCCAACCTTTTTCTGTTACCTGCAAAACCTTTGCAGTGGGCAGTCGGTCGAGAACGGATTCCAGACTTGGCCCGGTATACTCGAACCGGATGGTCTGCAACTCGCCGCCGTACATAAACTGGATGCGCTTGCGCATCTCGCCCTCCTGAAAGCGATCGGTATAGCGCTGGGCAAAGTGCCGGTCGAGGGTCTTATAGTTCTGGATGCGGTCGATGCGGTAAATCGTCGGGGAATTGTCCTGCGGGTTCTGGAAGTGTTTATCCTTGTCAATGCCCTCAATGAACGCAGCCAGATAGAAATAATACTCACTGAACAGGATGCCCACCGGCTCAATGGTGCGCACACGGGTCTCGCCATCGTGGGTGCGGCAGTAGGTAATTTCCATAACATTGTGATTTTCTACTGCCGTGCCGATCTCCCACAGGCTCTCGATGAACTTCCGGCCGTGCTGCGGCTCAACGTAATGGAAACGCTCATTGCTGATGAGGTCTTTCACCTGATTCAACCGGTCCAGCGGGGTGCACACCTGCACCAGCTTGTCGAGAATGGGGAACATTTCCTCCTTGACCATGGAACGGCTTTCCAGCAAAATCTTGCATACCGCCAGAATCTCGCTGCTGGTGAGGAAGCGGGAAAGCGTGTCATCCAGCAGATAGCCGCCCTTTGCGGAATTATATAAAATCTCCCGGCGCGGCTCACTGTCTGCAAAATGATTGCGCAGGGTGTCAAGGTCGCGTTGGATGGTTTTCTCACTGACACCGAAGCGGTCAGCCGTTTGCTGTTTGTTCAGCACACCGCCCTGTACCAGCACCTGCTGGATATAGAGTATACGGTCTAATCTACTATTACGCACGGTTCATTCTCCTTCTCTGCTTATTGTAACACAGTGCAACAACAGTCGCAATTCTTTGTGTGAAATTTTGTTGTTTTGTGAAACAGCTGCAAAATTTTTGTCTCTTTTGCACAACCCTAGTATACAAAAAAAGATGGACAGCTTGTCTGTCCATCCTCCAAAAAGCCACGTGCTTTTCTCACAAATTCCATCTGCGGTTCAGCCGGTAGATCACATCCCATACATCATCCTTAAAAGTGTACATTACCTGACGCGGTGATGCACTTCTGCTTGCCATGCAGACAACCAGAAACAGTTCGGCGGCAAATGCCGCGCCCAGCAGAAACATCCATATTTTTTTCATTGCGCACTCTCCTTTGATGGCGTTTATGCCCTTTTGTCTGTCTATTATAACGATCCTGTTGGACAGTTTGCTTGTCCTTTCTGTAAAGGATATTTTCTGCTTTTCCTGTACGTTGCAACACAAAAACCGCCCCGGCTTCCTGTTACGGAAACCGGGGCGGTTCGTTTGTTTTATTTGTGCTTTTTCAAGCGCTCACGCAATTACTTGCGGGGGTTCTTGATGGCAGCCTGTTCTGCACTTTATAAACAGAGAGCACAAGAAACTGCACATTTACGTTATTTATTTTTTCAAGTATTCAGTTTTTTGTCCTTTTTGTAATATTTTTAAAAAATAACACATTTTTGATTTTGCAGTTTTTGGGACAAACTACAACGCATTTTTCATACATTTTCCCATCCATTTTTTCTCAAAAATGGAACTTCAAAAAATTTTCCATATCACAAAAAGGAGGTATTTTTCCACATGAACACACCCATACAGTTGAAAATCCGAGGTCACACCAAATGACGCTGGACTACTTCTATGGTCAGTCGGGCGAGTTGTTCTCCTACTTCCGCATCCCGAAAGCACTGTTCCAAGACCACCGCTTCCGGCAGCTTTCCACCGATGCCCGGACACTGTACGGCATTCTACTGGACCGCATGAGCCTGTCCGTAAAAAATGGCTGGCTGGACGAGCAAGGGCGGGTGTATATCATTTACACCGTCCGGGAAGTGCAGGAATCCCTTTGCTGCGCCGAACACAAGGCGGTCAAGCTGTTCCGGGAACTGGAGGACATCGACCTCATCGAGCGCAAACGCCGTGGTCTGGGCAGACCCAGCCTGATCTACGTCAAGGACTTTTCGTCTGGACTGCCAAAAGCGCAAGTACAGAATTGCCCAAACAGCAATTCAGGTGCTGCCGAAAGCGCAATTCTGGAGCAGCCAAAACCGCAAGCAAATAATACTGATAAGAATAAGACAGAGTGGAACGATCCTGACCCTATCTATTCCGGGGGCATCCGGGAACAGCTTGAGGACTATTTTTATCAGGTATTGGAGGTGAACCTCCTGCTCCGGCTCTGCCCGGACGATGAGGACACCATCTACCAGATCGTAGACCTGCTTGTGGATACCTGTTCCACTAAACGCAAGATGTTGCGGATCGCCGGAGATGACAAGCCCACCGAGGTTGTACGCAGCCGGCTGAAAAAGCTGAACGCCGACCACATCCGTTTCGTGCTGGAATCTCTGGCAGAGAACACCGCCCCGGTGCGGAACATGAAGCAGTATCTGCTGGCGATGCTCTACAATGCGCCCACCACCATGAACCTCTACTATCAGAACAAGACGAACCACGACTTTGCGCGTGGTTCACCGAAAGCGGGGTGATGTTATCGCAAAGAAAGCTACGATTATCGCAGTCACCAATCAAAAAGGCGGTGTGGGGAAAAGCACCACCTGTGAGAATCTGGGCATTGGGCTGGCGATGGAGGGCAAAAAAGTCCTGTTGGTGGACACTGATCCACAGGGGTCACTTACCATTAGCATGGGCTGGCAGCAGCCGGACGAACTGCCCACCACCCTTTCTACCCTGATGGCAAAAGCTATGAACGACCAGCCCATCCAGCCCGGCGAGGGCATTCTGCACCACGCAGAGGGAGTAGACCTTATCCCTGCCAACATCGAACTGGCAGGGCTGGAAGTTACCCTTGTAAACAGCATGAACCGGGAAAAGATGCTGAAACAAGTGCTGGACAGTGCCAAGCGGGAGTACGATTTTATTCTGCTGGACTGTATGCCCTCGCTGGGGATGCTCACTATCAACGCATTGGCGGTGGCAGACGCTGCCCTGATTCCTGTGCAGGCGCAATACCTGTCTGCAAAAGGTCTGGAACAGCTTTTGCAGACCGTCCAAAAGGTCCGGCGGCAGATCAACCCGAAACTGAAAATCGAGGGTATTCTGCTGACTATGACCGACAGCCGCACCAACTACGGAAAGCAGATCAGCAATCTGATCCGGCAGGCATACGGAAAGCACCTGAAGGTGTTCGAACAGACCATCCCACGCTCCGTCCGTGCGGCTGAAACCAGTGCGGCAGGCAAAAGTATCTTTGCCTATGACCCCAAGGGCAAGGTGGCAGAAGCCTACAAATCTCTTGCAAAGGAGGTGCAGGCGGATGCCGATCGACAGCGAAAACTTAGCTCTGAAAGGGCTAGATGACCTGTTTTCCACCGAGGAAAACCGACAGGAGGAACAACGGGAGCAGGTGCAGCAGATTCCCATCGACGAGCTGCACCCCTTCACCAACCACCCCTTCAAGGTGCTGGACGATGAAGCCATGACCCGGACGGTGGAAAGCATCGCACAGTACGGGGTGCTGGCTCCGCTGATCGCCCGCCCCCGCCCGGACGGTAACGGCTACGAGATCATCTCCGGGCACCGCCGTCAGTATGCGGCTAAACTTGCCGGGCTGGATACCCTGCCGGTCATTGTGCGGCAGATGTCGGACGATGCTGCTGTGATATTGATGGTGGATTCCAACCTTCAGCGTGAACACATCCTGCCCAGTGAACGGGCCTTGGCGTACAAGATGAAACTGGATGCCATGCGAAGAACTAGCGGTAGACCGTCAAAAGAAAATGTGTCCCAAATTGGGACACAAAAACGTTCCGACCAAATCATGGCCGAAGAACTTGGTGAAAGCCGCAATCAAATCCAGCGTTTCATCCGCCTGACAAACCTTGTTCCCGAACTGCTGGACATGGTAGACGAAAAGAAAATTTCCTTTAATCCCGCTGTGGAGCTGTCCTATCTGGACGAAAGCCAACAGCGGGATTTTTTAGAAGCCATGGAGGACACCCAGAATGCACCGTCCCTTTCCCAAGCGCAGCAACTGAAAAAAATGGCACAGCAGGGAGAGTTCAGCTACGAAAAAGCCTTTGATGTGATGGGGCAGGAGAAAAAGAGCGAGAAAGACACCGTGACCATCAAAAACGAGACCCTGCGGAAGTATTTCCCCCGCAGCTACACCCCAAAGCAAATGGAGGAGAAGATCATCCAGCTTTTGGATGCGTGGCAGAAAAAACAGCAGCGCCGCAACGAGCGCTGACCGTAACGTAAGACCCCATGGGGTCTTTTTTGTTTGCAAAAACTTGGAGACTAACTATTAAAAGTCAAGCCCCAAAATGAAAAAATCCGTCAACCATT
>ERZ1026878.1988-NODE-1988-length-10827-cov-13.667471_pt1 | contig 10827 bp, 11 predicted proteins | sample MGYA00380169_ERZ1026878 | MGnify/ENA primary metagenome ERZ1026878 (study PRJEB33269, sample SAMEA4719805) | human gut metagenome | biome: human-associated habitat; feature: organic feature; material: feces | place: Cameroon | collected 2013-10 ...
ATACCGTTGCTTTCTTTTTTGATAAATTAATATTTCTGTAATAATATTTTTTATCATCTTTACAGGGTTCTTTTTGATGATTCTTTCCAAACTAAACCTCTGATATACCGTAAGCAACTTCTTATTTTGATAATCTATTACAGAAACATCATGTCCCAAACTCTTAAGATATTCTTGCAGTGAGTAACACTGCAAAACCGCTCCATAATTATGAGCCGCATGAAATGTTAAGATTCCTATTCTCATTTTACAATAATTTGTTCTTAATTTTCTTCAAACTTACATGAACTATATTTCGCTCTGTTTTATTACATCCAAACACATAAATCGTTAATAATGTTATTAATATGCATACTGTAGAAGTAAATATTAATCCAACAAAATTAGGTTCCATTTGTTTATGAACTAAAATTGAAACAGATGCTGAAAGAAATGATACCTGTCTCTTATACACATCTCCGAGCCCAAGTCTTAAAAATAAAGCAAGTTGACTAAGGAAAATCGCTACTACAAGAACAATATTAGGTGAAAATCCAAGTTTCAAAAAGAAATACGAAAAAGGAATATTTAGAAGACTTATACCACCCACAAAAATTTGATACCACTTAATTTTTCCAGTCGCAAGAAGTCCTGTACTCATAGGACTTGCTATAGATTCCCACATAGAAAGAAGCAAAGTTAGCCGTACAAAACTCACTGTATAATCAGGATAGTTACCTAACCAGAGTTTTAATATAAATGGAGTATTAATTATTATTGGCAATGATAGTATGAATAATACACAATAAGCTAACTTAGCCCCTTGGTACATCAGTACTTGCATATACGCTCTATCACCTGCAGAATACGATTGTGTAATTTGAGGATTCAACGCTATTGTAAAATTTGTAACAAACCCAACAACAGCATTATTTACTTGAGATGAAATTCCTTTAGCAGCATTAATAACTGGGCCACAAAATAAATTAAGAATCACATTTCCACCTTGATCACGTAACACTCCAGCTATTGCACCTATAAAATTCCATCCAGCAAAAGCGAACATTTCTTTTAACTGTTTATTATCAAAAACCAATTTGAATTTGCACTCTTCAAAATGACTTTTACAATATCTTCCATAAACAAGCCTTACTACAATTGCAATACAGCACATTAAAATTGAATAAGTTATTAAATGATCAATTGGCGAAATTGAAATTGTAAATGCTATTATCAGTTTTGATAAACCTTCAAATATTCCTATATAAGCAAATACAGACATCCTTTCGTGGGCAATTATAACTGCATTATAAGGGACACTTATCAAATTGATTATAAATGTAAATATTGATAAATGATAAACCCAATTGGTAGCAATCAATCGATCTTCTGGGATAGTCATCTTTTCATTAAGAAACCATAATCCTATAGTTTCCGCAACAATAAGAACAATCACAGATAATATCAATTGAATAGTTACTGACGAGCAGAAAATATGATTCAAATTAGAAGTAGAACCTTTTCCCATCTCATAATTAAGAAACCTTGTTATAGATGCGGATAAAGACCCACTTATAATAGCAAACATTCCAACAACGCCACCAACAACATTATATATACCAAAATCTTCTATTCCTAAAGCCTTTAAAACAACTCTTGAAGTATAGAGACTTATAACCATTAAAAGCAACATTCTCACATAAAGTAAGAGAGTGTTTTTGGCTATTCGTTTGCTTGTTCCTTCTTTAATACTCATCTAACCTCAATTTCCAAGTGGGGATTTACAAATGCTTTTTCCATAAAGCGACAATACTCAGAAAATATATCGCTTTTATCCTTAATTTCTGGCTTCCATATAAAAGTATTCACATTTTTATCTGACACATAAGGATGAAGTTTATCATATCCATAGTATTTTAACAACAAACGTGGTCTTGAAATAGAGCCAACTATATGCATTATGGCAAGAATATTATAAAACCTTCTAAATATCCGAAAGCCCATACTATTCCGTTCTTTTAAGTTTGCAAAAACACTTCCTAAAGTATAAGCAGGAGGTTCTTGTGTTAATTTACGAATCTCTGTTGCTTTTTCTGCCTTTTGTATTTCCTCCGTTATATCTCCTTGAACTACATTCAATCTGACACTTATAACAACTGCATCTATTTCTTTTCTCTTCAAAGTCGATGACCGATGGGAATATTTTAGTTCTTCAACATTTATCGTTTTTATTTTCCCTGTAGATTTATCAAATAAAGTTACGTCCTTTATTAATGAAGAAATTTGGGAATTGAAACAACTTGAATTATTTACCGTTGCTGCTCCTACAGTTCCTGGAAGATTTACCAAACCAGAAAAGCCCTTAAATCCCTTTTTAACAAGCGAACGTGATAATGTGGATACATGCACCCCACAATCACAACTTACACAAGAATCTAATAATTGATAAGATGTGAGTCTTTTTGTAGAAACTATTATAGAAGGATTCGTTGTATCCAGATAAAAAACATTGGAGGTATGTCCTACAACATCATAATTTAATTTTTTTTCATAAAAGTACCTTGACAAACGAATTAATTCATCTGTTGTATTTGGCTCAATCCAAACTGCGACAATTCCTCCTGTTTTTATCCATGTTTTTTTCCTCAAAGAAATATTTTCTTCAAATTTTATATCATTATTTTTAAGATAATCTATTAACTCTTTCATTATATATATAAGTTATAGCATTCTTACCCACTTCTTCTTTTCAAAATCATATTGCTTGACAATTCTTGCAGGATTACCAGCAACAACAGAATAAGGAGGTACATCTTTGGTTACAACACTATTAGCTGCTACCACAGAATGCTCGCCAATTGTAACACCTGACAAAATATGACAACCAAAAGCCAACCATGAACCTTTTTTTATAATAATTGGACCTTTATGTATTATTGGTTGCTTACAAATGGGTAGTGACACATCTTCATATCCATGAGAATGATCGGTAATATGGACAAAAGCCGCCATAAGTACATCATCTTCAATTACAACTGAATATGCCGAAGCAATTCTATCATACGCACCAATCGAAACATTATTTCCGATTGTTATATTTGAAGGATAATCCATACCCATATGCTTGTGCAAAGGACATAAAGCGGCGCGTTGTCCTATTGAACATTTTTCTCCAAAAGAAATGTGCTGTGGATGCAAGAACAAAACGTCTTTTCCTACATTTAAACACTTAGGACTGTTAGCAAATTTTACCCCCTAATTCTATTTTCTTTATTATTCTTCTAAATTTTCCAAACATTTTTCCGATATAATTTGTCATAGCATTATATAGTTAGAATTTATTCTCATACATCTTCTCATAATACTTCTGATAATCCCCAGAAGTCACATTCTCAAGCCACTCCTCATTATCGAGATACCACTTTACAGTCTTCTCAATTCCTTCCTCAAACTGCAAGGACGGTTCCCAACCAAGTTCCTTCTGAAGCTTTGTTGAGTCAATAGCATAACGAGCATCATGACCAAGACGGTCTTTTACGTATGTGATAAGATTAAGATCTTCGCCTTCGGCACGACCAAGCAAGCGGTCAACTGTCTTGATAACAGTCTTGATAATGTCGATATTCTTCCACTCGTTGAATCCACCAATGTTATAAGTCTCAGCTACCTTGCCTTCATGGAAGATAAGGTCAATAGCACGTGCATGGTCTACAACATACAACCAGTCGCGCACATTCTCACCCTTGCCATAAACCGGAAGTGGCTTGCGATGACGGATATTATTGATAAAGAGAGGTATCAACTTCTCCGGGAACTGATAAGGACCATAGTTGTTTGAGCAGTTGGTCACGATTGTGGGCATGCCATAGGTATCATGGAAGGCACGAACAAAATGGTCTGAGCTTGCCTTTGAAGCAGAATAAGGAGAATGAGGATTGTACTTTGTCGTCTCATAGAAGAAGTCCTCACCATAAGCAAGATGATGCTCCTCGGAGCTTGCCTTTGTTGTAAATGGAGGCTTGATACCTTCTGGATGTGTCATCTGCAAGGCTCCATAAACCTCATCTGTAGAGATATGATAGAAACGCTTGCCTTCATACTTCTCTGGCAACGACTCCCAATAGAGCTTGGCAGCCTGAAGCAGAGTCAATGTACCCATAACGTTTGTGCGAGCAAATGTGAATGGATCCTTGATACTGCGGTCAACATGACTCTCAGCAGCAAGATGAATAATACCATCTACATGCTCATCCTGCATCAACTGATAGAATGCATCAAAGTCGCAAATGTCCATCTTGACAAACTTATAGTTGGGCTTGTCCTCAATGTCTTTAAGGTTGGCAAGGTTGCCAGCATAAGTCAACTTATCAAGGTTGATGATTTTATACTCAGGATACTTGTTTACAAAAAGTCTTACTACGTGTGAGCCGATAAAACCAGCTCCACCTGTGATTACGATTGTACGTTTATATTGTGTCATATCTGTTTATTATTAAAATTCTGGATAGAGATTCATGTCAATAGAGAAAGGACTATCGAAGTCTTTCAGAAGTTCATGCTTTGTGTCCTTCTCGCTAAGGATGGCATTCTCTGTAGGAATCTGCCAATCAATGCCAAGACTGTCATCAATGATGCTGATGCCACCATCTGCCTGTGGAGCATAGAAGTTATCACACTTATATTGGAATACAGCAGTTTCCGACAATACAGCAAAACCATGAGCAAAACCTCTTGGCACAAAGAACTGACGATGGTTATCTTCAGTTAGTTCTACTGCAACATGCTGTCCATATGTAGGACTTCCCTTACGGATGTCTACTGCCACGTCAAGCACTCTACCTTTTACGCAACGAACCAATTTGCTCTGTGTAAAAGGAGGACGCTGGAAATGCAAACCTCTCATCACACCATAGCTCGACATGCTCTCATTGTCCTGCACAAAGTTTATCTTGCGGACCTTCTCCTCAAACTCTCTCTGCGAAAAGCTCTCGAAGAAATATCCACGGGCATCCTTAAACACTTTTGGCTCAATTATTACTACTCCATCTATTGCTGTCTTTATTACTTCCATCTTATATTTTAGTTCTGTAGGTTGTTAATACATATTTTTAATGAATCAGTCCAATACGGCACTTTCACTCCAAATGTCTCCTTTATCTTGCTCTTGTCCAATACCGAATATGCAGGACGCTTAACCGGACTTGGATATTCTGCACTATAGCAAGGATTAATCTCACATTCATTATGACCGCTATACTCAGCTATCATTTTTGTGAAGTCAAACCATGAGCACACTCCCTCGTTTGAGAAATGGTAAATGCCTGTCTTTGAATACTCAGATGAAGAATTTTCCTTTTTATAATCCTCTATTATCAACTCAATAGCCTTGGCAAGGTCGTAAGCGTAAGTAGGAGTGCCACACTGGTCGAATACCACCTTTAATGCAGGTTTGGTTGCTGTAAGGTTAAGCATAGTCTTGCAGAAATTCTTGCCAAACTCAGAATAAAGCCAAGCGGTACGGATAATGACGTGCTTAACATCTGTTGCTATAATCTTCTGCTCACCATGAAGCTTTGTTGTGCCATACACACCAGTTGGAGTACCCTTTTGGTCTTCCTTACATGGAGTGTTGTATGGTTCTTTACCGAATACATAATCTGTTGAAATCTGCACAAGCAGACCGTTAGCCTCTTTCATTGCCTTTGCAAGATTCTCTGGTGCATCAGCATTCAGCTTTTCTGCAAGGGCAGCAAGCTTTTCGTCAGTCTCACAAGCGTCAACATTAGTCCATGCAGCACAGTTGACAATAACATCAACATAGTTCTCATTCACCATCTTTCTGATAGCCTCCAAATCAGTAATGTCAAGATATGTAGTATCGACACCCTCAATTTGGTTTACATCAGTAAAGATATAATTGTCTGCGGAATGCTTGGCAATGATACGCATTTCATTGCCAAGCTGTCCGTTAGCTCCTGTTACAAGAATATTCATCGTTTTCTATCTTTTTGTTTATCTTGTCTGTTTTACCTCGTCAATAACTCTCAACAGATACTGGCCATATTGATTCTTTATCATCGGCTTTGCCAATTCACGCATACGCTCCTCGTCAATCCATCCTTGACGATAGGCTATATCCTCAAGACAGGCAACCTTCAATCCCTGACGCTTTTCCAACACCTCTATATATGTGGAAGCCTCAGAAAGGGAATCGTGTGTGCCTGTATCAAGCCAAGCAAAACCACGTCCAAGGGTCTGCACCTTAAGTTCATTATCACGCAAGAACCACTGGTTTACTGTAGTTATCTCGTATTCTCCACGTGCCGATGGTTCAATCTTGCTTGCTACATCCACCACCTTATTTGGATAGAAGTAAAGACCAACAACAGCATAGTTGCTCTTAGGATGCTCAGGCTTCTCTTCAATTGAGAGGCAATTTCCTTCCTTATCAAATTCAGCCACACCATAACGCTCAGGGTCGTTCACCCAATAGCCAAATACTGTAGCTTTCTTCTCTTCCTCAGCAGCACGTACTGCCTCTTTAAGTTTGGCAGTAAAGCCTGATCCATGGAATATATTATCACCAAGAACAAGACATGCACTGTCGTCACCAATAAAATCCTTACCAATAGTAAACGCCTGTGCAAGTCCATCAGGAGAAGGCTGCTCAGCATAAGTAAAGTGTACTCCATAATCAGAACCATCACCAAGAAGGCGTTTAAAGCCTGGGAGGTCGTAAGGAGTTGAGATAATCAGAATGTCGCGAATGCCAGCAAGCATCAGCACACTGATAGGATAATACACCATTGGTTTGTCATAAATAGGCATAAGCTGCTTGCTGATGCCTTTGGTAATGGGATACAAACGAGTACCACTACCACCTGCTAATACTATACCTTTCATAAAATTACAATTTAGTTGTTTGTAGTGCATGAGAGTATTGAACTCTGACTTTCGTCCACCTGTGCATGCACTTTACCTTTATAACCTTTTATTTGACATCATAACGATCAGTTTCCTTACCTGCTAATACGTCAGTTATACGACGGCAAGCTTGACCGTCACCATAAGGATTAACAGCCTTGCTCATTTTTTCATAAGCAGTTGCATCATCAAGCAAGGTACTAACCTCATTCATAATCTTATCGTAGTCGGTGCCTACAAGGTGTACTGTGCCACTTGCCAAAGCTTCAGGACGTTCTGTAGTATCGCGCATCACAAGTACTGGCTTACCAAGTCCTGGAGCCTCCTCCTGGATACCACCAGAGTCAGTGAGAACAATAGTTGATTTCTCCATCAAATACACAAACTCAAGATACTGCAATGGTTCAATGAAGAAGAAGTTTGGACGAGTCAAGTCTTCACCAAACACCTCATGGATAGGCTTGCGAACATTAGGATTGAGATGCATAGGATATACAAAATCAACATCTGGATATTTCTCTGAGAGGTCCTTCATTGCTGTAACCATACGAATGAAACCATCACCAAAGTTCTCACGACGATGACCAGTGATAAGAACAAGCTTTTTGCCATCATTCAGTCTATTGACGTCATAACCTGCTTTTGCAAGAATATCTTCCTGCTCTTTAGCCAAAGCTGTATCGTTTTTAAGCTTATCCACAACCATGTGAAGTGCATCAATCACAGTATTACCAGTCACATAGATATTACCTTGAGCCTTCTCTTCCATAAGATTTTTCTCAGATAGAGGAGTTGGAGAGAAATTATATGTTGCAATACGACCAGTAATCTGACGGTTCATTTCCTCTGGCCATGGGCTATAGATATTATGCGTACGCAGACCTGCTTCTACATGACCAACTGGTATCTGCTGATAGAAAGCAGCAAGAGCAGCAGCAGTTGATGTTGTTGTATCTCCATGAACGAGCACTACATCAGGCTTGCATTCCTTAAAAACATCACGCATACCTGTTATCACACGTGCTGTAACATCATACAAGTCCTGACCCTGCTTCATGATGTTGAGGTCAAAGTCTGGCTTCACATCAAAGATTGTCAATACTTGGTCAAGCATTTCACGATGCTGACCTGTTACGCATACTACAGTATTAAACTCTTCTGTATGCTTCTGAAACTCCTTCACCAATGGACACATCTTAATAGCCTCTGGACGAGTTCCAAAAACGAGCATTATTGTCTTCATAATAAAATATGTTTTATTGTTATAATTATTTATTTCTGCAAAATCGCATCAATTATTTCTTGATAGTTCCAAGAGATTTCACCTTGTTCATCTAAACTGTCAGAACCGATATGAATTCCCTTCCAACGTATCACTTCAGGACATTTGTCTCTCTTCGGAGTTTTATGACCGTTATAGATCACTACAATGTTTCTAAGAAATCCAGCATTAAAATCCTTAACAGCCTTCTCACACTCGTATTGGACATAACTCCTTTCGTCTATACTGTTTCCTTGACTACAATTATTAGGTCTTGCCAAATAATTACGGTAAAAAGGACAAACGAAACAAACTCCATTTTTAACTGTAGAAGTTTGTTTTCCAATAATCAGCACAAATGTCTTAGATAGATTCAATTGTTCTCGTATACTCTTCTTTATTTTACAACAAAGTGTAGAGTCTGACGCTTGAATAATCTCATCATCATCTATCAGACTTAGATTCAGATTATTGGTTTTATTCCATTCATACAGCTTGACGATTAGATTCTTATTAGTATTCAAATCCCCAGCTATGTATGTCTTTGTCCTATTTTCTAAATTTGATTTTACCATAGCTTTTCTATTATTAATTGTTTGAAACTTAGTATTAATGTTTCCTTACTACAAGATGGAAAACACTTGGTAAAGAAACATATATAGACGTTTACACTTTTTCATTGGGCTAACTGCACCAATAATTTTGAATAAAGTTATGGGGTTTTATTTTGTGGTTAACCATATTCCAAGTGATGAACATATGAGAGTTCCTGCTTTCATCACTACAATTTCAGTCTCATTGCCTTGCTCATTATAAAAATGCTCAATGGCGGATACCTAAATACACACAACAATTTTATATGTGTCTGCATAGAGAGGAATGGCAAACTTAGTTCCAGGCAAAAGGACATAAAGCATACGTTGTCCGTCCTCGTCCTCGAAGTCACGTAGGTCGTAGTGCATACGTAAGCGAGGACTTTTAGCAGCCTTAGCTGCTGTTTGCTCGAAAAGTTGTCTATCTAATTTCATAACGTGATGGAGTGTAGGATTAACATTAATTCCCGTTGATAGCATTTGCCACTAATGCTCCTACTTTTCAGGGTCTGTATTTTCTGATTCTTCATTATTTGTATTTCCTTTGCTTATAGGTATGGTGGTCATTCTACTCATAGCTTGAAGACGAATTAAAACATCATTGAATTCCATATCGCAGAAATGATTGTCTTGCTTTTTGGCTTCTTTTAATCCCAGCTGCGCATAAAAACGAGCTTCATTTAAATACCCCATAGCAAAATATGTCTGCGAGAGATTTGATAAGTTTTGGATATTGTAAGGGGCATAAAGAAGAACTGTATTGAAATCATTCAATGCCATAGGAAGTTTATTTTGTAACCTGTATGTTATTCCCCTTTGTAATATTGCCATAATGAAATTTTCATTAAATGTAACACCTATGACTTTTGATAACACGCCCTCTGCTTCTTCATTTTTATTATCTTCACGAAGGAGGGATGCCTTATTGATATTCGATTCATAAAAGAATGGCATTATTTGTATACAATGATTCAGATAGTTCATACTCTTTTCCTTCCACAAATCTTCTTTTTTATCAATTGCAAGCTTTGCTTTGTTATAATATGCAATTGCTAAGTCTGGATTAAAAGTCAAAGCTTTGTCGAAATATTCATCTGCTTTTTCATATTCTCCCATCGCAGAATAGGAATTGGCGATATTCATCATTAAATTTTCATCCAGTGGATCCAATTTCAAACCTTCCTCATAAATTTCTATACTCTTTTTATAATCTTTCTCAACCACATAATAGTTACCTAAAGAATAATATGGAGCTACGGTTTTTGTATCTAATTTTGCCGCCATTTCATAATCAGCCAAAGCTTTCGCTTTTCTCGAAATGGCCATATAAGCATTTCCTCTACTTATATAAACATATGCATAATTTATTCCCTCAATATTACCACTTGTCCTTAAAAAATGTGTATATTCTTGAACCTGTCGACTTGGGTCCGGTATATTGGCAATTCTCGTCAACGTATCATAAAAATTCTGACGATATGTACTTTTATCCAGAATGTTTTTAATTTGTTCTTCCGCTTTCTTCACAATATCTTTTTGCGCTTTATCAGCTTCTAGCATAACCTCACGATTTTTATTCTCTATATTGTTGAATTTATCGCTGATGCTATGTTTTATTGAATTAAGTTCTTGAATCTTTTGGTCTATGTTCCAAAGAGCAAGAACTGAAAAAACGAGGAAGACTATAGTAGTAATTGTACCCCATAGAGTTATTGCATCACCAGGTAACAACTCTTCTATATGCCAACCTGACCCTGTTGTATGAAACCATATTACTATTTCCACAATGGAAAATTGCAATATTATAAGAATAAAATATTTTATATATTTCATTTATTGTAGCGTTAATGCTCTATTTAGGGCATAGCCCTTTGTATAAGCACTTGTATAAGTGCCTATAGGCTCTTTAACAAGTGCCTATATATTGAGAAGTTAAAAATTTCACTTGTTTATTAAGTATTACATACTTTTTCTCGCCATGGCAAAGTTCAAGCAAGCTTGCTTTGCTCATGACTTATCGTAAGCACTCAATTGCTTCCAACCCCTTATAAAAAGGGACTGGAGAGCCAT
>ERZ1026878.1989-NODE-1989-length-10826-cov-4.145205_pt1 | contig 10826 bp, 5 predicted proteins | sample MGYA00380169_ERZ1026878 | MGnify/ENA primary metagenome ERZ1026878 (study PRJEB33269, sample SAMEA4719805) | human gut metagenome | biome: human-associated habitat; feature: organic feature; material: feces | place: Cameroon | collected 2013-10 ...
GTCAGATGTGTATAAGAGACAGCATTTATTCATCAGGTATCGCTACTTCACCCACTTTTGGGCATTTGTTCCGTTAGAAGTATACAACTGCACGTTGGCACCATTCGCACTGGAACCACCATTCACATCCAACACCGCGTTTTCCGCGAGCGCTGATTGGAATGTGTATGAGCCATCGGAGTTCTTAATCGCTATCCACTTTTGCGCGTAGGTTCCGTTGGAATCGTACTGTTGCACATTGGTTCCATTAGAACTTGAACCGCCGTTCACATCCAACACTTTGCCGGAGTTCACACTGGTCAGGGTCACATACCCGTTGGAATCATGCGTTACTTTCCACTTCTGCGCATTGGTTCCATTACCTGCCCAAATCTGCACGTTTCCATAATTTGAACGAGAAGCGCCGCTTACATCCATCTTCATAGACGTATTAAGCTTCGATCCAAAAGTGTAGGTGCCATCCGGCAGATCTTGCCTATGCTTGGTTGCGGTTTCGTTCAAACGTTCGCGCAACGTTAACGGCGCCTTTGCAACCAGCCATTGCTGAGCAACAGTGCCATTCGGCGAATAAAGCTGCAGCTGAGCCTGCTGCACAGCATTACCACCTGGAATATCGACAGCTTTGTTGGCGTTCACCGACACCAACGCAATCTTGCCACTGCCGTAATTCCGCACCGTCCACTGCTGAGCAACAGTATTGTTACTCGTATATTGCTGCAACGCCGCTCCATTAGCAGTGGATCCGCCAGCCACATCCAGCACCTTGCCGGAATTAGCATTGATAATCTTATAAGTTCCATTGCCAATTGATTCAAATCGATATTTCTGGGCGTTCGTATTATTACTTGAATAAAGCTGAACTCGTACCTCGTTCGCCGTCGATGCACTCGTCACATCCGTGACAAGTTTTTTATTCGCAACCGAAGTGATAATCATCGATACTCCAGTAGCTATGTTGACATCGCTTGACGAAACAACAAACAGCTGTGAAGCAGTGCCATTCGGCGTATACAGCCGAATCGCAGCACCATTCGCAGTATTTCCACCGCTCAAATCCAGAACCCAATTACCGAGAGCGGACTGCAAATAATATCCCGCTCCAGAATCACGAATAAACCATCGTTGAGCTTGAGACTTATTTCGAGAATACTGTTGCACTATAGCGTTATTCTCAGCAACACCATTACGCACGTCCAAAGCCTTGCCGGAATTCACATTGACGATCTCGTAGCTCCCATCAGACTGCCTAGTAAAAGTGAACTGTTGAGCCTTGGAACTGTTACCGGAATACAACTGAATGGCGGTGGAATCTGCAGCACTTCCACCAGGAATATCAACACTGGACGCGACTTTGGAACGAACATTGATGTAATAATTGCCATTCGGAATGGTAACTGCAGTCATTTTGCGTACATCAATGGCCGCTTGTAAAGCATTGCTGCTCCCGCTATTCACATACGCTTTATTCCCAAACGCATTCATGTCCACTTTGCCGGAGCTGGTGTACTGCCATCCGCGACTGTTGGTCGGGAATGAGTCGAATCCCATGCGAGCGCCGTACTGCGCCACCCACGTGGTTTTGGCGTAAATGTCGACATGTTTCAGCGGCCCTTGCAGGTAGCTGGTGTACGAGTAGACGCCCAGATTCTTGTATCCGGCGGACTGCAGCGCGCTGTACCAATTGTTGACGATATTGTTGTACACGTTCGGGTCGGTGGGCGGCTGATGCCCCTCCCAGGTCCACTTTTCCAGGTCGTAGTACACGGGGTACGCCAAGTCGCTCGGATTCACACCGAATTGCTTGAGTTTGGCGACCACGTCGGTACCTTCTTCTTTGGCGAGCGCCGGAGTGTCCGCGTAGGAATACCAGTAGATGCCGAACGGGATGCCGAGTCTCTTGCATTCGGAAATGTTACGTTGCGCTTTCTTGTCGGCATTGTTGCCCCAACCGTAGCCGAGGCGGATGATCACGCCTTCCACGCCGTCGGCTTTCGCTTTGGCCCAATCGATGTCGCCTTGCCATCCGGAAACGTCGATCACGCCTTTGGCTTGCTGCACGAACAGGTTGTTCTGGTAGTCGAAAAAAGCTTTCGAATTGTTGTAGGTGCCCCAGTGCGCGCCGTATTCATTGCTTTCGAATTTGGAGAGCTGTACGTTCGCGTCGGCTACAGCATTTTTGACATCTTCCGCACTTACCGGAATGAAGGATTCGCCGTTGGTTTTGGCGAGCGGATCCGGCTGCTGATCTTTCGTGCCGACCAATGTTGGATCGGTCACGATTTCGCCGGTTTCGATGTTCTTGACTTCACCTTCGGGGGTGGCAGCCAGGTCTTCCGAAATCACGGTGGCATCGTCGGAAATCTCGTCACTGACGTTATCCGGAAGTTTCGCATTCGGATTGTCGGGCATGCTGTCTTGCGATTGCTGGCCGCCCGTCTGATCATCCGACTGATCGTCAGACTGCATAACAACACCATTTTGCGCAGAATTGGTACCGCCTTGCACTACATTGCGTGCAACAGAATCCTCAATCGCAATATCCTGCAATGCGTAAGCCGGCGCAACCGCAACGGAAGCAGTCAACGCAACCGCAGACAGCGCAGTCGCAATCTTCACAACATGATGTGGCGAAACCATTCGTCAGCCTCTCTTGAATACAGTCATCAACCCCAAATATTCGGCGCAAACGCCCTAACCGCCAACTCTAACTGCAACCCACAACCCCGTCCATCCCCAACTCCAAAATCATCCCAATCCCCACATCTCACGCATTACACACTGATAAGAATCGACTAGCTCGTTAGGGGCACCGATATGGCATCATCCATTTCCATATCTCCTTTCCAGCATTCTCGCTGACCTTCCCATCACGCTTCGTAGAGGGACCATTTCCAGGAGGGGAGTACGTGGATCGTGCCAGTGGAATCGGGAAGTTCAATGGTTTCTCCCTCGTTAAGCGTGAGAATCAGGCCGGAATCAACGTTGGTACGTTGCATAACCGCTTGCAGAGAGCCGATTTCTCGCGCCCTGGTTTTCTCATTTCCCATATTGGCACACACTTGAATAAGCCCATACGGTTCCGTAACAAGAGCATCGCCGATAAGAAAGTCAACTTTCTCCTGTTTGGACGTCGGCATAGTGTACGAAGTGATTGTTTCCGTACGCCTACCGGAAGTTCGTCTCTGCAGTTCGCAGAAAATCGCAGTTTCCAGTCGTTTTCCAATATCTTGCTGGTTGGCGCGTGACACCGCGTAAACCATACCCTGATCGACGGCATACATTTTCGGCACCGCAGTACTACCCGGCTTGAGCATGGTGGAATACTCCTCAAGCTGATACGCCAGAAATGCCTGCTTGAACAGCTCGAGTAACGTATTCGCCTTATCCCAATAGATTTTCCAGCCGACCGCTCGCAACGTTTCCACAAGACCATTGGTAGACAGCTCACAAGCCGTATTGCGCAGCAAAAACAGCGCTATCTGTGTGGCGAGAGTAATGTTTTCACGTCCAAAACGCTCAGCGACATCACGTGCGACCACATCACGCACGTAACCTTGGAGCGTTTCGATACGATCCGGCTCAACCATGTGTTGCACTGCAGGGAAGCCACCAATAGTCAAATAATCGTTGTATGCGGCTTCAAATCTGGTAATTTCTCGCGGAGAAAACGCGGCATCGGCAAGAGTACTGCCTTTTGAAGGCGTTTCGATTCCTCGAAAGTCGCAGAATTCTCGGAAAGACAGTGGCATCATGGCATGCGGATGCGATCTTCCTCGGAAATTCGTTGCGATTTCCTCGCTGGACAGTTTCGAAGACGATCCAGTAATGACTAGCGTCACAGCTTCATGTTCGGCTATGCGCTGGCAGAATCCCTGCCAATTGGCGCATTCTTGCACTTCGTCAAGGAACAGATAGCAGCCATGGTCACGAGAGTCAGGATATTGCCGCCAGTATTCTGTGACGATATCGTTGAGCACGGTGTCTTGCATCGGCTGCAAACGATCATCAGCGAAGTTGAAATAGAAAATATCATTACGCGAGACGCCGTTTTTTAACAAATCATGAATTTTCTGGAAAAGATAGAACGTTTTGCCGCAACGTCGGATGCCAGTGATGATGTGCACAGCATTGAACACTGCTGGCTGCGGCAGCTCGCGTATGATTTCGCTGCGGCGTGACGGCGTAGGAATGTCAAACTGCATGGACTCACGAACCAGCATGGCATACGATTCACGTGGATTATCCGGCACCATAAGTTCTTCCTCTCGCCGTCCGTTGCGAAACACCCAACAATCCCAGCATAACACTTCTCAAAAATTTTAATAAGTTTCCACCAACACTTATCAAAATTTTTAGGAAGTTCCAACAAGCTTTCGAAAGTCGAAAGAATTACAAAAGCATTAACCTCTACAACACGGAAGCGATGCATCGGGGAAGGACGGGTATCGTACGCTGTATATTGGCATTTCAGGTGGACGCTCGGCGCGGTCAGCATTGATCGGACGGGGAGCTGTCACCGGGGAGTACAGAATAGTAGGCAGATTCTGGAGGGGTTATGGCACGGCATGGCAAGAAGCCAAGCGGGGAAAGCACCTCGCCACGCGCACCGAGAACACTTGCCGGAAGCGCAACGACCAACACTTCTGCCGACAGCACTGACGCCGCTGCCAGCGGTATCGCAGTCAACAGCTCGACCGCCAACAGAACATTTGACAGCAAATCCTGCCAGCCGCAAGACCTGTTCGACGCAGCCATAGCGCAAGGCGTCAGCGACGGTGACGCTTGGACGGACCAGCATGTAAAGCGCTTCTACCGCCAGATCGTTATCACCGTAGTCGTCGTGGTCGTTATTCTGGGTGCGATCTTCGGATTCACAGGTATACGCGCATCGCAGCAAATGCGTGACCTGGCCGCGCTGAACGACTGCAAGGAAGCCGTCGCGACCATGAACACCTCCTATTCGAAGGCGTTCCAACTGAAGGCAAAAATCTCCGAAGCGTTCACCAGTTTTGACAAGTCTTACGACCTCGACAAGCTTGCCGAACTTCATCAGACGGAAGTCACCGCTCCGAAAACGCTGAGCTGTGCCACCGACGCCTCCGCCACCATCAGCAAAGCCAACGCCGCAAAAGCTGAGTATGACAAGCAGGCCAAGCAGTTCAAGCAGGCCCTGCAGAAGGCCGACGAATCCGCAGCCACCGATGGCGGCGACGGAACTGATGGAACGGCCAGTGGCGATAACAGCACCGATGGCACAGACTGAGCCGCGGTCACGAAAGACGATGCTGGAGTTGCCGGAGACATGTCCGTCACAGACGGCACTGTCGACCAATCCGGCGCAGCCGACGCAACCGACGTGACGCTGAACGATCAATTCCTCCAGTAAATCAGCTAATCGCAACGCAACCAACCAAATCGGCCAATCAAACCGGCCATCAGCCTCACCGTCTCTGCGTTTCCTCCGACTATGGTTCGCGCTATTTCACGCATCCAACGTTTCTTTTGATTCTAGAATCAAAAGAGAGTCAAATGGCCGGCATAAGAAACGGCTCTGACAACACAAACAGGCGAACAACGATCGGATGACCATATTCGTGCGTATCGCAGCAAAATGGCTAGGCTGTGACATGCTAACATGTTTTGACCACGCCATACGAAAGAAGCTGATTTGAATAAGAAACGACTGGCACGCGTGATTATTGCCGCCGTAGTGACCGTGGCGATACTTGTGGCGATCATTGTTGGCTGCGGGCCGAAATGGGGCGATGGTTCGGTGAATGCCAACGCCCGTAACGCCAGCAGCGCCTCCGACACAAGCAGCTCCAGCACAAGCGACGATTTGTCCGCAAACCATGCGACCCGTGCATCGGTACAACTCCCCTCCTACTACATGGAGAACATGGTTTTCCAACGTGGCAAAACGCTGGTAGTCAGGGGAGCCGTCACCACTTCGCAACGTGGAAAAACTGTTGACCCAACACAACTGGTTACAACGATTTCCCAAGGTAAGAAATCATCATCCGCGCAAGCAAAAATTTCCAAAAACGGTGATTTCACTTGCATTTTACCTAAGCAGAAAGCAAGTCTTAAGCCATATTCATTAACGATTTCGTACAATGAAGCCACTTTGTTGACTCTGAAAAATGTGTATGTTGGTGACGTTTTTATTGCTGCCGGACAGTCAAATATGGAATTGAATTATTCGCAATACTACGAGGGTCCAGGCAATGACTATAATTTCGGCGGAGGTCTGATAACAACCAACGATCTGCCGAAACAGCTTTCCGACAAGAACGTGTATTTCGTTGCGAGCGCCAACACCACGGAAGGTACTGATTTCCCACTACGCGACGTGAACGAGCAGGCCGAGTCCTGGCTTGATGCGACCACCGATAGTTCGCAGCATTTCAGCTATTTGGCACAGCAGTTCGCCATGCAGCTTCGCGCCGCGCATCCGAATGTGCCCGTCGGTATTATTCAGACCGCATGGGGTGGTACGCCGATTCGAAACCATGTGAAGGGTGGCTCCATTTACGCGAACCATATCGCACCATTAGAGGGTTTCCATGTGGCGGGCGTGCTGTGGTACCAGGGGTGCAATGATTCCGCGAACGAGGCGACCGCATTGGCATACGAGTCTCAGATGACGTCGCTGATCAACCAGTATCGTGCAGTGTTCGACCAGAATGATCTGCCGTTCCTGTATGTGCAGTTGGCGCGTTGGCCTGGCTATCAGTACACTCAGAACGTGAGATTCGCGCAGTTGAGCACGTTGAACAACGTCGGATTGCACAATGCCTCCAACGTTGCAATGACAGTGTCGCTGGATACGGACAAGGGCACTTCAACGTTGATACATCCGCTTGGCAAGGATATTCTTGGCGCACGCATGGCCGCACAATATCTGGCAATGTCGGAAGGCAAGGCTGTTCCCAACGGACCGCTTATCGCACATGCAAAGCATGCTTCCGATGGCACGATCGTATTGTCATTCCAAAAGGGCACCGCAACTGGTTTGCAGGCAGAAAACCCCAATTATTCCAAGACTGCGGGCGCGACCGTACCTAATTACACGGCCAATTCGGACGCGACTCCTCTGGATGGTATTGCTAATGTTGCAACGCCGACTTCCGCATCATTGCAAGGCTTTGAAATTGCCAACGATTCCGGAAAGTGGGTTTCGACAGCGGCAACAATTAAGGGTGATCAGATTGTGCTGAGTGCCGCTGATGGGAGTTCGAATCTTAACGCGGTAACTCAAGTGCGTTATTGGTGGAGCGGAAATCCGGCTATTTCCAATCTGCTGTACAACGATCTTGGATTGCCTGCAAGTCCGTTTATTGCGGTTGTTGAGTAGGATTCGCAGCCTTATAACGTTAGTCGACGTAGTGCGGGGCGCTGGACGCTATGCGGGGCGTAACACCGTTATTGCCGTTGTCATCGTCATTACCGTCTGCAGTGGAATCTTGCGATTTACGAAGCGATCCCGCAGCCAATGAACGTATGGATCGAACGGAACGACCAAGCTGCGACTGCTTTTCCTGCTCGTCCGACTGAATTGCGGGAAACGCACCGGTCACAGGGCGAACACGACCGGTCGCAGTGGGAATGAAGCTTGGCGGCAGCACTTGCGTGGTAATGGCACTCGGCGATGATGCATGATAGCGAGCCATTGAAGTCAGGGAATCGCGGGTATCGAGTTCACGCCGAATATCTAGCTCATCGTTGGATTCAGCCATCGCCGCCCTCCTTCTTTTCCGGCAATCTCCACCGGTAATCTCTCTCCACTGGTGACGGTCACCGTTCCGAGCGTAATGCAAGGCGGCAGGCCACTGCGAACGAAATCAGCGATATGCGCAACTCCCCCACTGTTTCGCAACTTTTCGTCGCACCTCTACGTAACAAGCCATTGAAAAGACGCCGTTTTCGGCATGAAAAAAGGCTTCCGGAATCATCCGGAAGCCCTACTGGCGGAGAATACGAGATTCCCCAACAACTATCCTCAAACCCAGCAATAGCAAGGCTTTCAGCGATTACTGGTTTGATTGTAGCACTCTATTTGTCACTCTAAGCGCCTATCAGGGCCTCTGATTTACACTTTTACACATTTACTCTTTTTACTCTTCACGGTTTTGAAAAGAGTAACAAAACGTTGGAATTTCAACGTTCTTGCTTACACTTTTACACTTTAGAGAGTTGTTTATAGTATGTATTTTCTGCTCAAAAGCCACAAACCTAATAATTCCAAGGGTTATGGGGTCCGTTACACATGCGTTGCTCCGACTTCCACGCCAGATCCGGCCAAATCAGATGCAACGAGATATGGATCATGGGGCATTTCTAGGCAACCCAAAAGCAGACCGGAGCGAAGCGTAGGGCTTTTGGGACGGCAGCTTCTTGCTTTTCATACGCCCGTGCTGCCATGACGAGGACCGACAAGCAGCACGTATGAAGGCGCTTAAGCACGGAATATCTGATGGGTCACAATGGCCCGTCAGATATTCCAATTCGGCTCCAATCACGTTAATTGCCAGAACAAACGTTGCATATGGAAGCGATGCGATACTTAAAAAGTGTGATATCAACTGCGGAATTATTACGCAGTTGATAATTTCGTCGAGATGCCAACGTGATCAAGTAGTCCGCCCTCCGCCAGAAATGGGTTCCGAGCCGAAAAACAGCCAATTGGGGAATCGTCACCGGGCAGAAATAAGGCTGTCAGCCCACAACCCATAACATGTTTCTTGACACTGTTCCGCCGTGAAGAAATGGGTTCGGCATCAGGCCGCACTAACTGGAAACATCTACCTAGCATACAAAGGACAATAATTAAAAAAGTATTTTTCTCTCCCAAGAAGTCCTCTTTAGTCTTCCCAAAAAGTCCTTTTAAACTCCCAAAAAGTCCTTTTAAACTCCCAAAAAGTCCTCTTTAAAGTTGCGAATCGCCTACTGCCAACTGCTCTCGCGGGAGTCTAAAAAATATTAAAAGATTCTTATAAAAGGGCGCAGGGCGCCTGGGCAGTGAACGAAGAGACAACACCAGCCATCACGAAATCAGGCAACCACGCCACCGGCACAGCCGTTAGGAGCGTAAAGGGCCGACGCCCGAAGGCATCGGCCCTTTACCTATCCAACAGATTCCAGTAAGAGAGAAGCATGCCATGATTAATGCATGCTTCTCTCCGAGAATTACCTATAGAAATATTTCCCTTGATCTATTTGTCTGGAAATGTCACGTAACTCACCAGCCAATTGGCGCTCTTCATCATTCCCGTGCTGCAACTTGGCTGCTTTACTATCCAAACGGTGCTGCGATGCGGAATAAGAAACGATTGCAATCAGCAGAATTACGCCGATGATTACGAGATATTCATAGCTATTATCCCCTTTGCCCTACGCCGTTCAAGGCCATGCAAACAGCCTGTTGCCACGCAGTCCCCCAAACGCCCACTCCTTTGCATGAATCCGGAGTGGGAATCCAGTGGTCATAGCACTGACCTTGATAATAAAAATCACACCGTATGCGAGTTGTTGGACGAGAAGATTCAACGGCTGACGCTGCAGGCACCGCGAAGCCTAATCCCAAAAACATGAGCGCAGCACTAACCGCTGCCGATATCTTACGACGCATAGCATCCCTTCATATATCTACTCTTTGAGCTCCCCTTCGGAACCCACCAAGATTCTAGTTTTTTCTTACGGGCAGTGACGTTCAACGTTCAGATTCCGACTTCTTGACACGATAAAAATGGGAATTTTACGTCACTAAAAACCTCATCAAAGAGAATCCATAGACCAACAGCGCCGAAACCAGCAAACCACATAGAAAAACCAGAGGAACCACAGACCGCACCAGAAGAAAAAACGACAGACAAGACACGATCAGCCATCAAAGCCAATGAGAACCAAGCAGTCCCAAGGCAACGAGAGCCACAGACAGAAGCCATGGATCCAACGAAACCCATGAAAACCAAAACTTTTAGCATCAGAAATAAGCCACGCGCGTCTTGCACCCTGCTTCGCGGCTGACGCCCGTGGTTTCTTTTTCATGTATATAGTTTTTGGTTTTCTGCTTTGGTTGTGGGTATGGCTTGTTTTTCTGTCTGTGTTGTCTTGCTTTGTTCTTCTGGTCTGCTTTTGATTGTGTGATTCTTCTCTTTTCTGTATGTCTTCTTCTTGCTTTTTCGTCTTGCTTGGCTATCCGTTGCGTTTGTTCGTCTGTTTCTGTTGTCTGTCCCTCCCGCTTTGCGTGGCAACGAGAAATATCAGATGCAACATTATGTTGCATCTGATATTCAGGTTTTAAGCATCCCCCGCTCTCCCACACAGCATCCGTCCTCATAGACGGTTTCACAATCAAAACGACCGAAACCGGACCAGAATATCAACCTCGGCATAATGTCGAGGTTGATATTTCCCGATGCGGAGAAATTATCAGATGGAACATAACGTTCCATCTGATAATTCAGCGTGGCACGGTCACGACCCATTCCTTGGCGAGCGTTTCCGGGGTGGATCCCATATCTAGACGTTCCGCCTCCTCACCCGAGTATTCGGATGGATCCTTAAGGTAGACGATGGAACGGCTGCCGCGTTCAGCCGCCCTGGTCTGCCCCAAGCCGGCCAGCGAGAAAGCCTTTCTGAGCTTCGCGGGAGTCCACCTGCGGTCCTTGCTCTCCGCCTGATGGAACAGCTCTCTCGTCAGCATATGATTGCCATTCAAATGGACGGCAGCATGCATCCATTCGGCCATGGCGTCAAGCGCGATCAGACAGTCGGCGGACTGCTGGTCGTTCATACGGCCGGCGGCGAGACCATGCAATGGG
>ERZ1026878.1992-NODE-1992-length-10793-cov-28.584001_pt1 | contig 10793 bp, 8 predicted proteins | sample MGYA00380169_ERZ1026878 | MGnify/ENA primary metagenome ERZ1026878 (study PRJEB33269, sample SAMEA4719805) | human gut metagenome | biome: human-associated habitat; feature: organic feature; material: feces | place: Cameroon | collected 2013-10 ...
AAATTTGTTATAATATTTTAAAAAACAACAAAACAACTTCCACTTTATTTTATCAAAAATAGTTATATTCGTTTTGATAAGTTTAGAAGCTTCATTAATAACCTGCAAGCCACAAGTAGATTCTAACATTTTCTTTCTCAAAATAGAATAATTAATATAAACTAATCCTTTTAAAGGCTGAAAAATTGGAATCTTGCTACAAATCCATTGCTGCAATGGAACATCTACCTTCATAAAGTTTAATTGAGTTTCCTTTCTTAATGTTTCATTAATTCCCCAACGATAAACAAACAATGGCAATGATAAAGTAAACACATTTAATTGCATAACAGCTCTTATATTAAAATAATAATCCATAGACGGATATGATTCGTAATCATATCCACCTATACGTATCAAAGAATGTGTTTTTAAAAAAACTCCCGTAGGTGGATAGTTATTTCCAACAACAAAGTCATCAAGACACATTTTACGTATAAAGCATTCTGTACTCAATTCTTCCGATGGAGGTGTTGAAGAAGAACTTTCCTTCCATTGACACTTAGATGGATAGAGAATATCTATATGAGGATACTGTTGAACACAACTAAATGCAATTGACAAAAAATGTGGAAATAAAATATCATCATCATGAATCATCAGCGAATATTCTCCTTCACTTAGCTTTATGAGTCTATTCAAATTTCCAACCATTCCTAAATTCTTCTTATTTTTATAGTATTTTACAAGTGGGGATGAAATTGTAGATAAATATTTCTCTGTTAAATCATCTCTTTCTGGATTATTATCACATATAATGATATTAAAATCGCTGAAATTTTGCTGATTAAGGCAACTCTGTAAAGTCTGTTTTAAGGTTTCTACTCGATTATACGTAGGAATCAGAATACTGACTTTCGGAGTTCGTTCTAAATCAGAGTTTTTTATAAGCACAGACTCAACATCTGAATTGATACTCAAATTGTCATTTAAAGACAAAAATCTATTTACATTTATCATTTTTTTATTATTAAATTCAACTAATGCTAAATCAAAGAATTCTTTAGCTGAAAAATTTAGCTCTTTCAACACAACAACTGGCCACTTCCAATTATTATATGCCAATTGGACAAGAAATTGTATTGCAACTACTCCAATTAAGTCCCAATGAGTATATTGTAAGCATAAAACCGTAAGTAATATTATAATTCCCCCTGAAACAATTGACGGTTTCACAAATGGCACCTCATTTTTGGTTACTATTAACGTTGCAAACATAGAATGATTACCCTCTAAAATAATTGTTATTGTATACAATAAAACAACAGAACTTTCTGGCAATGTTGTTTTAGAATGTATCAAGCCTAAAATAGAAGGAGCACAATAAAACAATAGTAATCCACCTACAATCATCACTACCCAATAGAAAAGGAGAGTCTGAGACATTGTTTTTTTAAAGGTGTATAAATCTCCAGAAACTCTACAATTAGAAAATTTGGGTTGATAAGTTAAAAATAAAGTTTGAGCAATACTAGACAGTATTGTTAATATCTGTATCATTACTCCATATGAACCAACAATTGTTAAAGGTAAATAAAAGCCTACTATAAACATACTACTTTTATTTATTATATAAGCCCCAATAAAATTAACACCTAATCTTTTTGCATTGAACCAAATTATTGAAAAAGTTTCTTTTATTTCAGCTTTTGAAATATCATTGTCTAGCTTTCTTTTTAAATCTTTAGTAAAATACACTTTATAACAAATTGCTCTTTGCACAAAAGGCGAAATAAAATTAGCTACTACTACTGCGAACAAGCCCCAATTTAACAACAGCAACAATATACATAAAATAAAATAGCATAGTTTAGAATATATTGCCGCTTTATTAGCTTCAGCAACCATTCCACTACCAGTTAATAAGCTATTATAAAATGCATAATAGATATTAAAAAATGTAGATATTGAAAATAAAATCCAAATTAAAAAAGCATGGTTTACATTTTGGAATCCATTGGTAACTTTAAATATGTACAAACTTCCAAACGTTATCATCAAAACAAAAGATAATAGAGAAAGTCTTTTATAAACATATCTTGCTGTATATAATAATACTGAAAGCAGATGATAATTTATTTCTTTACTTGAACTATATTCTACTCCTTGCCTTAACAATCTGCTCGCTCCACTATAAACATAGGTAAAATTCCTACCAAACTGTGGAGAAAATCCAAAATCAAGCAATGCAACCATAGAACTTATAGTTAACATCAAGTAATTCATTCCAATTTCCTCTGAAGAAAGAAGTCTCAATATCAAAGGAAGTGTTATAAAGCCTGCTCCAATTTGGAAAAATTTTGCAATATAACTCCAAATTATATCTTTACGAGTAATCTCTAAAACTCCCATAATTATTACATCACAACATTCATACCACTTAACAAACTTTGGTTACTCCAAAGATATCCCCATTCTCCAAATCGTCCGAAAGGCTCTATACCTACAGATTTAAGATAGCTTCTCACTATCTCCCGACTATCATAAATATTATGATCGAAGATTACGTTGGCATACTTTTCGAAACCGACATGAGTAAAGAGTACATCTTCCTGTTTTATTATACCTAATTCAACCAACTTTCCTACAGTTCCATTCACAAGCTGTTTTTCTGTGTATTCACCCTCCTTACAATATACTTCCATTTGCAAAGACGAACAACCTTCAGGAGCATTCATTGGTGATTTTAATGATGGAGAATAAACTCTTGCTGCCAGAATGTCCTCATCATAGATATACCACCACAAGTATGGAGGAATATTCTTAGTCCTTAAGGCAATAGATATATGATAACCAGAGGTACATTTCAATTTACTCATTGCAATCTTTACATCCTCTTGGATACCATGCAAGAGGTGATTATATTCTGGCAATGGTATTGAAGAATACAACTTATCATATTGGTATACATTGCCATCCTCAGTCTTCACTTTCTTCTGAGTGGTATCTATCGCTACCACTTTTTGGTCATAGCGAATGTCCGTTCCATCTGCCAATGAGCTAAAGAAGTGTTTGTAACCTCCCTCCTTAGAGGAGCACATCTCCTTGACGTAGTAGGTTACTGGAGTGTCAGCAGTCTTGGATCCTTGGATTACTTCCTCCACAGATGGCTGAGATACTCGCTGTCCTACCCATTTTGTCTCAAGATTCTTTGCTTCACACATCCAATAGTTTTTGGTATAAACCATAGGGAAATGTTCTGCAAAGTAATCGCCAAAAGTATCATCCTTTTCCAGAATAAGAGGCTGTATGCCTTTCTGTTTACAAGAATAAGCTGCTCCTAAGCCTGAGATACCTGCTCCCAATATAATTGTCTTATTCATAATTGATTTGATTCTTCATTTTTAATATTCCATCCTTCAACGAAATCTTAGCTTTCCATCCTAACATAGATATATTCTTGGCTATCGGAGCAACAGCTTGCATCGTATCCCTGTCGCGATATGGGCGTCCACCCCAATGAATATTGCATTTCTTGCCATATACATGCTCCATCATGGAAGCAAGTTCTCTGATAGTAGTTCCCCTTCCGGTACCGATATGAAATGACTCACCATTCTTTATATCAGATATTCTTTCTGCATTCTCTACTACATGAACATAGAAGTCACACAAATCATCAACATGAGTGAAATCAAGGATTTGCTCTCCAGCTGTCATGTCAACAGATTCCTTACTATCCATAGATTCCAAAATATAATCCATCAGTCGTTTGACTGTCGGTTTTCCTCCGTATATAGTATAAGGAATGACGTTGATGTACTTGAATTGACAGAGTTGCGAATAATAATCTACAAATACACGAAATGCACTCTTTGTTGCAGTATAAAGATATGCATCATTTATTGATTCCGTACCAAATCTATATTCTGCAAAACTTCCTGTATTAACAAACAGTTTCAAGGATTTACATTCTTTCAATGCATCCAACAACTGGATACCATATAATATATTCGACTGCAGTAGCGGTTGAATAATATCTGTATCATTGCGGGATGTAGAAAGACTAGCTAAATGCAATACTATCTGAGGATTGAAAGCTTTAACACTATCCCAATCTTCTGCCTCTTTAAATAAGACTGATAAATTAGGAAAAAGAGCATGTGCTCTATCTACATTTCTACAGAGAACTAAGATTTCCGCTTCCGGACATTTATTTACGAGCATCGGCATGAGGTTCTGACCCACAAAGCCCGTAGCTCCAGTAATCAGTATTCTCATACGTTGAAATTATAAGGAATTTCTGACAAATCAACCCTTGATGCCTCTGAATCATCATGAACTTCCGGTATAATATCCATCAGCATAGATGTGCCCTCACCTGCTCCTGCAAAAGCCATCCAGAGACCTGGCTGAACCGTTAAACGCTGGTAATTATCCTTTGGTGAAAGGATAATCTCTTCAAACTGTCCTTTTGTCTTACTGCCTTCACGGTCATCGTAAACAACAAACTTTACAGCACCAACAGGTACAACGATGTTCAGCACCATACGATTATGGCGCTTCCAGCCTTTCACCATGCCATGTTTGATTTCAGAGAAGTAAGCTTCTCCAAAACCAACATATCCTTCATCTGTACTATGAATGGCATGAAATATATCACCCTTAGGAACAGCAATGTGCTTCATCGGATGTAATTCTACTCCTTCTATCATATTATTTTGTCCAATTTAAGTTCTGACTTTCAGCTTCCTTAGTATAATATTCAATCTGCTTCTTGGTCAAATCGAACATATCTACGTTTTTGCCCTCATAGAATGCTTTGTACCACTCTGCAATGATATGTACACACTGCTCATAATGTAAAGTTGAATGCCAATTGAGATAAGCAAGAGCCTTATCACAGTTCAATTTCAAAAGGGTAGCCTCCTTGAACGGTACATTACCTGTAAGTTTGGAGGCCTTCTCCTTATCCAATCCCCACTCTTCTGCCAAATCCTGCGTCAACTCGAACACAGTCTTTGTCTGTTCTGCACGAGGGCCAAAATTATAAGCCTCTCCATTCTCTGACTTATTCTCATAGAGATATTGTCCCAAAGTAAGATAACCACTCAGAGGTTCCAATACATGCTGCCAAGGACGGGTAGCCTTAGGACAACGGATTTCTACAGTTTCTCCCTTAGAGAACGCCTTAACACAATCTACAATGATACGGTCTTTAGCCCAATCACCACCACCGATGACATTACCAGCGCGAGCCACACCCATCTTGATATTTGGCATGTTCTGAATGAAAGAATACCAATAGCAACGGATTGCTAATTCTGCTGCACCCTTTGAACCTGAGTAAACATCCTTGCCACCAACCTCATCAGTTTCACGGTAGCCCCAGATCCATTCTACATTATTATATGCTTTGTCTGAGGTAATCAATACACAGGTACAATTCCAATCAATGTTTCTGATTGCTTCGAGTACAGATGTTGTGCCAATCACATTTGTTGTCATTGTATCAAATGGATCTTTGTATGAAGTTAATACTAATGCCTGAGCTGCTAAATGGAAGATGAAGTCAGGCTTCACTTCCTGCACATAAGCGTTCATTGCCTCTTTGTCACGGATATCTCCAAACTTATGGTGAATCTTATCATTCAATTTACATACATTGAACATTCCAGGTTCTGAAGGCACATCGATAGAATAGCCATAAACCTCAGCACCCAACATAGTGAGCCATGTAGAAAGCCATGAACCTTTAAAACCTGTATTGCCTGTAATCAATACTTTCTTTCCTTGATAGACGTTATTAAATGCCATATTATTTATTTTTAATTGATTTATAAAATTGATGATTTTGGGACTTCTCTTTCCCATTTCTTCCAAGGTGCTGTGTTGGTTTCCAGCAACTTCTCCAACAAATTCTTCTCGCGAATATTATCCATACACTGCCAGAATCCCTCATGGACATATGACATCAACTGGCCTTCTTTTACCAATTGTTCCAATGGCGCTTTCTCGAAGACGCAGTCATCACCTGTAAGATAATCAAAGATTTCTGGCTGCAAAACCATATAACCAGCATTGATAGGTGCTCCATCGGTAATATTCTTTTCGCGGAAGGACTTCACGGCATTATCCTTTGTAATATTAAGCACTCCCTTATCCTGTTTCATTTTCACAGCTGTAAGTGTAGCTAACTTACCATGGTGCCGATGAAACTTTAAGAGTTTATCTATATCTACATCACAAACACCATCACCGTATGTCATGAAGAAAGGTTCGTTACCCACATATTTCTGCACACGCTTGATACGTCCACCTGTCATGGTGTTGTAGCCTGTATCGACTACCGTCACCTTCCAAGGCTCCAATTGGCTCTGGTGAATAGTAACCTCATTGCTGCCATTGCGCCAATCAAAGCTTACATCACTGTTGTGTAGGAAGTAATTGGAGAACCATTCCTTGATGTATTCTTGTTTGTAACCTGCACAGATGATAAACTCATTGTGCCCATAATATGAATATTCCTTCATAATGTGCCAAAGGATTGGCATACCGCCAATCTCAATCATTGGCTTAGGCTTAAACTGACTTTCTTCGCTAATGCGAGTGCCGAAGCCTCCTGCTAAAAGTACTACTTTCATAAACTATAATTTGTTATTAACGAACTAGTATTTGAAGAATTCAAAAATAATTAGTCTCTTCTAAAGATATCTCTAGTATAGACCTTATCCTTTACATCATCCAAACAAGCATCGTAGCGGTTGGCGATGATAGCATGGCTCTGTGACTTGAAGGCTTCGAGGTTGTTCTCTACTCGGCTACCGAAGAAGGTGCTGCCTTCTTCCAGGGTTGGCTCATAGATGACTACCTCAGCACCCTTTGCCTTGATACGCTTCATAATGCCCTGAATGGCTGATTGGCGGAAGTTATCGCTGTTTGACTTCATGGTCAGGCGATAGACACCAATCACGCAATTATGCTCCTTGCTGGCATCATAGCTGTTGGCATCAGCATAGCTATAATAGCCTGCCTTCTGGAGTACGGCATCAGCGATATAGTCCTTACGGGTACGGTTGCTCTCTACGATTGCCTCTATCAGGTTCTCTGGAACATCGGCATAGTTAGCCAGAAGCTGCTTGGTATCCTTTGGCAAGCAATAACCACCATAGCCGAAGCTTGGGTTATTGTAATGAGTGCCGATTCGTGGGTCAAGACCTACGCCATCGATGATTGCCTTGGTATCGAGTCCCTTTACCTCTGCGTATGTATCCAACTCATTGAAGTAGCTTACTCGGAGTGCCAGATAGGTGTTGGCGAAGAGCTTGACAGCCTCAGCTTCCTTCATGCCCATAAAGAGAGTATCAATGTTCTCCTTGATGGCACCTTCCTGGAGCAAAGCGGCGAATGTCTTGGCTGCTTCCTTCAACATCTCGACATTGGTTACTGACTCGATTGCCTCGTTCTCCTCTGCGAACTCAGGGCGCTCGATAATCTTTGGATAGCCTACGATGATGCGGCTTGGGTAAAGGTTATCATAGAGTGCCTTGCTCTCACGAAGGAACTCTGGAGAGAAAAGGAGGTTGAACTTCTTCACGCCCTTCTTGGCATACTTCAAGTAGAGGCTGCGGGTGTAACCTACAGGGATGGTACTCTTGATGACCATCACAGCATCAGGGTTTACCTCCAGAACCAGGTCGATGACTTCTTCTACATGGGTTGTATCGAAGTAGTTCTTCACTGGGTCGTAGTTGGTTGGTGCTGCAATCACTACGAAGTCTGCATCCTTATAGGCTGACTTGCCGTCAAGGGTTGCCACGAGGTTTAATGGCTTTTCAGCCAAATACTTTTCGATGTAATCGTCCTGAATTGGAGAAATCTTATTGTTGAGTTTCTCCACCTTCTCTGGGATTACATCTACTGCTGTTACATGATGGTGCTGAGATAATAGCGTTGCTATACTCAGACCGACGTAGCCGGTACCGGCTACTGCTACTTTTATATTCTTAAAATCATTCATCATGATATTGTGTTTTTATATCTTTTAGTTCTTAAAATTCAAGAAGATTTTCGAATCCCTCCGTCTCCCTTTAGCCAAAAGGAGAGTTTTTCGAAAACCTACCCGTCCTTCCTTACCGTTAAGGAAGGCTCCACCTCTCACCCCGACCCTCTCTCCTCAGGAGCGAGGGAGGAAACCGCCCTACTCGGTGCTCGAAACCGCTACGCTCTAAGGTTGGCGGACCATCAAAGGTCTTCGCCATGTTATGCGGGATGGGACCGCCTTATTAGTTTGTTACATTGAACAATCAATAAATTCTAGTTTATTTAATATCTGTAGCTGTGTTAACTTATGATTAGTCAACATTTGTAACTGCCAGATTAAGTTATCATATGATGCTTGACCATAATAGTAAAATACCAATTCGGTAAATGAACTATCACCAGAACATAGCTTTCTAAAAAACTTTTCAAAATACTGACGGTCTGTATCTCCTAATGAGTAGCCATAGAAGATAATACGTTCTGCTGAATTCAGCCAATCAGAAAATTCTTGTACCTTCAGATGTCGGCTATAAGCTTTATATAAGAAAACATGTTCTTTAGATAGTTTTGCAGAGTCTTCTACACCAAATACGATATCATCGTAAGGAGCCAAAGAACCATGAATATGCAATAAATTACCTTTTGATGTGCAAAACCGATCTCGTGTCATTCTTTCTATTATACTCGTATAATTAAAAGATATTATCTTGCTTTCGGCAGGCAATTGATCAATAACCCTTTTTGCTGGGTTATCTGGACTTGGGCCAAATGCTCTTTTGGTTTCTTCTTGAAGATAACATTTTAGAGACGATTTCAATTCGTCATACTCTTCTCTAAGCGAATCAATATCCAATATAGTATTGAATTTTTTTGCGTTCAATTTCTTTGTAGTGAGTATTCTGCTATACTCTGAAAGTTCATTTTCGATATCTATCCATCCCATATTCTCTTCATATTGATTATAAAGATAGGAGCATAGAGTGGAAGTTTCCTTATTTGGAAAGTATGAACTCTTCATAAAGTCTCCATAAGATGTCTTAAACCCCATAGTTAAATCAAAGCCATTACCTACTATCAATAATGTTTCTTCTCCCATAAACCGTTTTTAATATCTACAGAAAAATCAAATCACAATTATAATCCTTTGGAAATCTAATCGTGCCTACATACTTAGGTCTATTACTGTTTATGACTAAATAATTATAAGGAATTCTGCATTTCTCAGCTATAGCATGCGCTAACTCATCTTCAGAATGAACCGGAAATCCATAAAAATTATCTAATAAATCATTCACATCGTGGCGAATAGATGAGACAACAATGCTCTTTGTATTAGGCAATCCGTCCTCATAAGTAACATCTACTGAAGTTTTCTCAGGATTAGAAGATGGCATAAATAACAATTGATTTGCAAAAGGTAATAATACCTGATGTATATAATTAAAAGAGCATTTCAGATTGACATCACGACAATGCTTCATCAGCCGTTCCAACATTTCATAGTCAGGTTTGGATACAAATGTTCCATCGGAAGCAAAGTATAACTCAAATAAAGCTCCATTCATGAAATGGTTATATCCGCTACTTGTATAGCTTGCTAAGATATGTGAATCATCAAAGAAGTTCTGACAGTCAAAACAATTGCAATATGCTGCCCAACAACAACATCTTCCAAGTAAGAATTGTTCATCACAACTAAGCCTCAACATATTTATTTTTTTCATATCAGCCAATGCATCTCTCTGATCAGAAAATTGTGTTGAACAGAAATTACGAACAATATTTGCTATTGCCTCATCAGAATAGTCATAATCCTGGCGACATATAACCCTATCCGAATATCCACCAACATTCAAATTTTGAATCATCTGCCCAGAATTGAAACAGAAATTTCCAATCAATGAAGTATGTTCCCAGCTAGTCTGCTTCTCTTTTGAAAGATTATACACTGTTGTTCTTACTTTCTTGAAAAAACTTTCAATAGGAAGACCAACCTCCGTTATATGCTGCAATAATGCCCCCGTATAAAAGCTATGATTACCCATACCTACATCATCGGCTTTCTGACCAGGAGATGTAGAATATGCTATCAATGTGCCTTTAGGAGCAAAGACGGGAGCTAAAGTAGATGCTGCATACAAAGCTCTATCTGCAGGAAAAGGATTGTTTCGACATGCATCAATAATAATGATATTTGTATTGCAATTCTTTGCTTTTATTGAATTGAGACTTTCTTGCAAATCAATAGAACACCTTTTAGTACCACATTTGTTGTCTGCAGGTGTATTTCTACATAACAGATAGTTCTTACCATCTATCTCGACTCCATGTCCAGCAAAATAAACAACACAAGCGTCATATTTTTCTAAGTCTTCACAAAACTGAGAGAAATTATTATCCCATTGATAAATATCTATGTCATAATAATCGTAAACATAGAATTTTAGTTTACGAAGAATCTCTGCTATAGATCTTGCATCATTTACAGCATTTGTTAATTGGGTGGCTTGATCATAAATATCAATACCAATCACTAATGCTTTAGCTCTTATATATTTCTGATTATTCATTTTATTTGTAAACGGTCACTTTAGGTACGTTAAGTCATAATATGCAGCACCCCCTTCCAGCCAGCTTTCACCAGCAGGAAGGCGGCGCCTTAATGGTTCTAAATCAATCTAAAAAATGAAATCATTTTTTTCCAATCTCGTCCTGTGCCTTCTTCAAGGCGCGGATTCTTAACTCCTTCTCTACTCGCTTCTTCACTTCCT
>ERZ1026878.2003-NODE-2003-length-10745-cov-14.313283_pt1 | contig 10745 bp, 4 predicted proteins | sample MGYA00380169_ERZ1026878 | MGnify/ENA primary metagenome ERZ1026878 (study PRJEB33269, sample SAMEA4719805) | human gut metagenome | biome: human-associated habitat; feature: organic feature; material: feces | place: Cameroon | collected 2013-10 ...
ATGCCACAGCGTGGTTTGCTGAGAATGGCAATCATTTCATCACATACATGAGAACGGAGAATTAAATACAGGCGGACAGCAAAAGGCGCCCGGGATCTGTCAAAAGATCCGGACGCCTTTTTTGAATGTGGATGCTGCAAATTATTTCTGTACGTCAAAAATGTATTTGCGATATTTCTGCAACACGGTGCGAAGCAGCATGCCCAGGATGCCGCAGGAGATCACTTCCCCGATGCCGACGGTCAGCATGAAATAAGGAATACCACCTTCTAAATGATACACATAAGCCAGCACGAAAGGAACGATGATGGTGTTGGCGATGATGGGAGGCAGAGGAGCCAGCCATTTGTTCTTATCACGCAGCAGATAAGTGCCAAATGCACCGATCAGTGTTGCCAGACTGCCGAAGATAATGTCAAGCAGCATGCAGCCGGTCATGGTATTGCTGATGATACATCCCAGGAAAAGTCCCGGTATGGCAGCAGGGGTAAATACGGGAAGAATCGTCAGGGCTTCCGAGAAGCGGACCTGAATGGCATAATTTGCCAGTCCCAGGGCGTTGGCTAACATGGTCAGCACAACATAGAGAGCAGCGATCACCGCTCCGTGTACAAGGTACAGTACTTTCTTGTTCATTTGTTTTCTCCTTTAGTTTTTATTTACGAGTGGAAGGTCACGAACACTCGATTCATTTAACGCCGGGAATCGGCGAGCCCTTTAAGACCTTGTTTTTATGGGCTGTACAACTGTTTCAGTATAACAATAATCTGGGAAAAGTCAAGACCTGGTACAAGTTGAACTCGATTTTATGTAAATGGTGAATTTTATTGACGAAATCAAAAGAGAGTGTTAAGATAATAAAAGAAAAGAGTGCTACCGTACAGCAACGGTTCACCTGGTTTTTAGTTACAGATCAAGAAAGCAACCTATTCCTGGCGAGGGCGGTTGCTTTTTTGATGTTTATGTTCCCAGCATCTTATGTACCTTTCAATAGATTTCCCATCTGTATCACCTCCAATAATACTGGAAGCTCTCAAAATGTCATCATTTTGGCGAAAGGTGAACCGCTTACCGTTTTGGTAACACTCCATTTTTATTATAAGCGATAGATTAACAAAAGCATACTTTATTTTTCTGAAATATACACCAAAATTGACAGGGTCAAAATTGGTTGTTTTCCTGAAAATGAAATTTGTGAAAAATAACCAAAGCGTGAAAATTGTTTACAAAACGGGAAACTCGGGTGACTATTGAGCGACCTCCTGAGATTTTTGTTCTGCCGGGTCGATTCATGACATATTTGGGTCGATTCATGCAAAAAATGGTTTTGGGCAAAATTTTAGAGTATAATCAGAATAAGTAGAAAACTGTCCTAAAACTGCCATAAAGGCACAAAGAGAGGAAGGAACATATGAAAAAGGTACGAAAGCAATGCAAGAGAGCATTATCTATGATACTGGCACTGACCATGGTCGTGGGTATGCTTTCCGGATGCGGTCTCGGAGAGAAACCGGCATCTGATCCGGTACCGGATACCGTGATGGCGGTAGAAGAGGTTAATGAGGTCACCCTGAGTAGTAAGGGTGAGGAAAATTTCTTACTTACCGCTGGAGAGAAACCGGAACTGGAATTTGACACTATGAACGGAAAGGTAACGAATATTACTGTGACCCCGGCAGATAAGACATTAGAGGCTTATCAGTATTATACCGTTACCGTTACGCTGACTGCGAAGAATGGCGAGAGCTTTGCAAAATCAGTGACGATCACACTGGATGGCGTGGAGCTTACGGTAAAGGAGCAGTCAGAGGACAGACTGGTAGTGGAATATACAACGCTGGCACTGCCCGATACGATTACCACGGATGAGATGGCGAAGGTATCCACATACGGAGAGGCAGCATCCGAAAAAGCACTGGGCACAGCGAAAATCCAGGCACTGCTGGATGCAGACTTGACTGTCTATTCCGAGGATGGCAAGACTTCTTACATAGTTAAGAAGGGATATGTGCCTCTGTTTATGGTGCCCTCCTTTGTAGCAAACGGAGAGCCGGAACAGATCAGGGATGGAGAAAGCGTTCAGATCATCAGTGAACACGGGGAAGAGGATTTCTCCGGAGCATATGGAGCCTGGTACAAGATTGCCTATCGCGGAAAAGTGGGTTATCTTCCCATTACCTTTGTAAAAGATACTAAGCTCCAGACAAATGCGGCAGTCACACCGGTACCTGCAGCCACACCGAAGAAAACCGCACAGACCAGACCTGCGGCGAAACCGGCAGCCGGTCAGACGGTTCAGCAGACCGCAGCAGCGGATAACAATGACAGCGGAAGCTCCGGCTCCGGCAGTGGAAGTTCAGGAACCAACAACGGAAGCAGTTCGGACAATGGCTCCGGTAACAATACGACAAAGACGGTCTACTATCGGGTGGATTTTGCACTGGGCGGAGGAGTAAACAGTGCAGATGCCATACTTCCGAGCGCACTTATGGTGGAAGAAAATTCCACACTGGACATTAACCAACTGGCAACTCCGTCGGTACCCGGTTATCTGTTTGAAGCCTGGTACTACGATTCTGCCCTGACTAAGCAGGTGAGAAGCGGTGACCAAATTAACGCGAATACTACATTATATGCTAAAGTTGCGGAGATCACAGGGACAGAGGTTGCCTGGGGACAGGACAATTATATCTCTAAAACGGATGTTGATGCAGATAACTTTACGATTACCGTATTAAAGCCTGCAGGAGGAAATTCTACGGAAAAGAGTGCAGATGTGGCAGAACTGCATGATCTTGCCGATCAGAATACGTCTCTGTCATTAAAAATTTCAGAGCCTGAGATTTTCACTGCTGATGAGAAAAGCTACGAAAAGTATACGATTTCTTTCGATGAATTAGAGGCAGGTGATACCTATCAGCTGCAGTTGTTAGACGGTGGCTATGTCTTCTACGAGGACAGGCAGGTACAACCTACTGTGGTCAGACTTTATAATTTCACCACAGCGATGCAGGAAGAAGAGAACTTAGAACTTAACAGCAATTTGGTCTATCTGCCGATATCTGAAGTGAAATATACAGAGGGCAGTGATTACCTGTCCGGTCTGTTTACGGTATCTGTAAATGATGACATGACACAGTTAAATACGGTGGATGGTAAGGGAAGCTTTACCTATAACGGAACGCAGGAGATTAAAGTAGGAACCACCGTTGTAATCTATGACGGCTCAGAAGCACCGAAATTAGGAGACGGTGTCAAAGCAGCAGATCAGTATGACGGAAATGCCGCTTATGTGACCATCTCAAAAATAGATGGAAATACCTATTATTATGGTGTTGCTGAGGCAGAGGATGTTCTGTTCACACCGGATGTACTGCCGGTAAATGTGAAAGATGATAAGGATAACAGTGACACCACTGTAACGATCGATACAGCAAAACTGGTCTTTTCTGGAAGTGAGTACCAGGATATGGGACTGGGCGCAGATACGACAGTAGATATAGGAGACTATCTTGCATTTTATGAGGGCAGTATGGATACTGCCACGGAACTCACCTATGGAAGAATTACGGCAATTACAGTATCAGGAGAGGATACAATCCTGACCTATGAAAAGGTGTCGGAAGCTACTGTACTGAATTCCATGACGGTCTACAGTACGGAAGAGATGGACATCGAGATGGATGAAAAAACAGCACGGTCCATCGAGGAAGAAATTGAGAAGGATGCCATTGACAGCGGTTTTGCGCTGGAAGCAGCTAATTATCTGGCAACGGTTGCGCTGGCAACGGACCAGTTGCAATCGATTGCCGAGGAGAGAGGGCTGCAGGATCTGACGCTTACCAGAGAAGATGGCTCAGCACTTACGCAGAGCGATCTGCAGCTGATGGCAAGCAACAGTGTCTCCGTGGAAGGGCTGTCTGTGAAAGCAAATATCAGCCGGCAGCTGCAGAATTTGAAGGGCGGATCCCAGAAAGGTGCACGTGCGCAGCTGGAGGTCAGCTTTAAAGTAGTAATAGGTTCCGGAAAAAATCAGCTGACACTGAAGGTAGCAGCTACTTTTGAACAGGAGATTGCACTGAACCTGAATATCAAGGGTAAGACTGTCTGGGGTAGGAAATGGATTTTCTATTATATTAAGGATTACAGCATTACCACGAACCTGGATGTCGGCTCCTATACCGGTGTCGGTATTACAGCAACGATTCTGGCAGAAAAGGACGAACCGGAATTTAACTGGTCTTCCATGGGAAATACTCTCGGCGAACAGATCAAGAACCTGATGGAGACGCAGGATAAATTCTTCAATCAGGACATCACCGGCACAGGTGGCGGACTGGCAGAAAAATATGCTGACATGCTGGAAAACAATCCGGACTGGATCGACCTGGTGAATGTAAATATTTTCTCAAACGAATCCAGAATTTTGGCGGGCATTGTTGTAGTAGGTGTACAGGGTGATTTCGTAGTGTCTGCCAAGGTAAATATCATGCTGGGCATGAGTTTCCAGTACAGCGTATATAAGAGATATACCTTTACAATGAATGTATTCAGCAAGAGCAGTAGCAGTAACTGCGTGGATCTGACCAAGTCGAACTACCAGTTTGATATGTACGTAATGGGTACCCTGGGACTACGGGCAGGCATTCGGTTGACGGTTTATACGGGACTGTTCAGTAAGAAAGTGGCATGTATCGGTATCACGGCGGAAGCCGGTGCTTATGTACAGATGTGGGGTTATTTCTACTACAGTACACGATGGGAAGCTGGCAGCAGTAAAACATCCAGTGCCTCCGGAGCAATGCTTTTGGAAGTGGGCGCATATCTGGAGATCCGTTTCCTGGCTTCGGCATTCAGTGGCAGATTTAAATATGCCCCGGTATTGTATGACAAATACTGGCCGTTGTGGAATATGGGATCGGTAGAGAATGTCTATGGATTTAATTACGAGACGATAGAAGGGGAAAAGGACGACAAGGATATTAACATGGGAGCTAACACCAGTGTGGCACTTCCCGTGGACAGACTGAACATGTCCTATATGAACCTGCGCAACGGCGACACTACGGATAAGACCTATACTTACGGTGATTTCAATATTACGACCACCGGCAACTTCAAGTATGAGAACGGTGTCATCAGTGTGAATATTCCGGATGGCAGCAACGAGGAGAAGGGAACGATAACGCTGACCTGGAAGGGGGCACCTCTGTCCTTCACCAGCAAGCCTCTGTCCTGCACACTGGATATTACCTGGAGCGATCCTTCCAGAATACATAGCGTAAGCTATGATCTGAATGGAGGTACCGCTTATGAGAACGGAGAGGCTTTGACAGACGGTATTCCCAGTGAGACAGCCATCACAGGAGCCAAGTTGACCGAGCCTTCCGCAGAACTGAAGAAGGAATTCTATGTATTCGGCGGATGGTATCAGGATGTGGCATGTAAGATTCCCTGGAACTTTGCAAAGGATAAGGTGACGAAGAATCTTGTCCTCCATGCAAAATGGGATCCGGAACCCTATGAGATTGCTTATGAATTGGACGGTGGTACGAATTCTGAGGCAAATCCCGCGACCTACACTGCAGAGGATACGGTAAAACTGGCAGATCCCGTGAAGGCAGGCTATGTCTTCTTGGGCTGGTATACTACGGCGGACGGCACAGGTACGAAGGTAACGGAGATCGCAGCAGGCAGCAGAGGAGCGAAGACCTTCTATGCATTGTGGACTCCCGCAGAGCAGACCTACGAGATCCACCATATGTTACAGACCTTGGATGGTACCGATTATGAGGATGCAGAAACGGTGAAAGCAACTGCACTGACAGGAACCAATGTTAAGGCAGGAGCAGAACAGAGCAAGGTATATACCGGATTTACTTTCGACACCACTAAGACAGAAGACAGCGAAGGCGTGATTCCCGGAGAAGGTACACTGGTATTGAAGCTGTATTACAGCAGAAATACATACGATGTGACCTTCAGCGGTACGGATTCCGCAGATCAGACAGTGAAAGTTCCTTATCAGGGCAAGGTAAATGAGCCGCAGGCGCCTGTGAAAGCGGGTTATACCTTTACCGGATGGTATGTCACTGCGGAACCTTCCAAACTTTGGGATTTCGGAACGAATGTTGTCACCGACGTTACCGAACTTCGTGCCGGATGGTCAGCGAATACTTACAATGTAACGTTTGATCTCCAGGGCGGAGCCGGCGGTAACAGCAATGTACAGGCAACCTATGACAGCGCAATGCCCACGATTACAGTGCCTGCCCGGACAGGTTACCAGTTCGCCGGATATTATGATCAGGCAGAGGGCGGTACAAAGTATTACAATGCGGACGGAAGCAGTGCAGCAATCTGGAATAAGACAGGAAATGCGACATTGTATGCACAGTGGATAATCAACAACTATCAGGTGACCTTCGATGCCAATGGCGGAAGTGGCAGTATGAATGCTGAGGACTTTGTCTATGGAGAGACAAAGCAATTAAGTACAAATAGCTTCATCAGAACCGGTTATGTTTTTGCTGGCTGGGCAACAAATGCGGATACAGGTGAGGAAAAGTACAAGGACAGCGAGAGTGTAAGCAATCTTACTGTCGAGCCGGATGGAGTAGTGACTCTGTATGCGGTATGGAAGCCCATTACTTACCAGGTAGTATTTGAGGGTAATGGTGCAGACAGTGGAAGCATGGAGAATCAGCAGATGACCTATGATACCGAGACTGCATTGAACCAGGTAGGTTATGAAAAGAAGGGATACCATCTTCTGGGCTGGGCAACAACTGTAGATGCTAAGAAGGTAGTTTATGAAAACCGTGAAAATGTGAAGAATCTTGCGGATACTCAGGATAAGACAGTGACCCTGTATGCTGTATGGGGAGCTAATACGTATCAAGTTGAGTTCCATGCCAATGGCGGTGAGGGTACCATGGAGCCGCAGAGCTTTGTTTATGATGAGGCAGCAAAGGCATTAAGCGAGAATTTGTACAGTAGAGATGGTTATATCTTTTTAGGCTGGGCATCAACAGACACAACAAAAACAGTAGAATACACAGATAAACAGCAGGTACAGAACCTGGTAACCGAACAGGGCGGAGTGATGGACCTGTATGCGGTATGGAAAGCAATGAACTTTACCGTAAGTTTTGACGCGAATGAGGGTAACACAACAGCAACTTCTCAGAGAGTGACGAATGGAACCCCTTATGGAACTCTACCGGACTCAACCAGAACAGGATATACTTTTGCCGGCTGGTATACAGAAAAAGACGGAGGAACGGCAATTACAGAAGATACGACAGTGGATACTGCGGAAGACATCATTCTGTATGCGCACTGGACAGCACTGAAGTTCACTGTAAGCTTCGATTCTAACAAGGGAGAGGGAAGCAGTGAGCCTACTAAAGTAAATGATATTAAGGTGACTTACGACAGTACTTATACCGGATTGCCGACTCCCAGCAGAGATGGATACTATTTTAACGGTTGGTATACGGAAAAAGACGGAGGAACCAAAGTAGACAGATATACGAAAGTATCTCTGCTGGAGGATCAGACCCTGTATGCACAGTGGCGAGCAGCGTCCTATAGTATAACCTTCAACACAAACGAAGGCGCCTATACAGACGGTACTACGGATAGTAAGATCACTCAGACTTATGATAATGAATATCAACTGCCGGAAGAGATTCCTACCAGAGCTGGTTATAATTTTGTGGGATGGTATACAGCAAAAGCAGCCGGAGAGCAGGTTACTGCAGATACCAAAATGACAACGGCAAAAGCTCACACATTGTATGCACAGTGGGTCAACGCGATAGGAACAGCTACATCAGTGACAGTGGGCGGAGTAACGCTGACATATTCCGGAGAACCTGTCTATGCGAGAACGAGCAGCACAGGTACTGTAACAATAGGAGGTAGTGAAACAGACTATAATATTAAATTTGAAGATGGTGTATTGTACTTGAAGGCTGCAACGATATCGGTTGGAAAGACGATCGAAGGTAGAAGTGCGGCAATCTATGCCGTAGGAAATCTTAAGATTATTGTTGATGGAGACAATGGATCGAAGGTTACCAACACGAATTCAAACGATGAAACAGTGGAATGGAATTGCGGTGTTTATGTCAAAGGAGACTTAACGATAACACATAATGGAAGGGCTGGATTTACGGTGAAAGCTGGTGAAGGTAAGAATAGCTACGGCGTTGGCGTAGAAAAGGGCATTTTCATTATGGATCATGGCTATACCTATGCATATGGAGGTAATGCCACCGGTGGAGAAGGCTATTCCAGTTGTGGGTATTATGGTCAATGGGGTATAGAAATGAGAAACGAAAGCTCTGTAGGTGCCTTTGGAGGTACAAGTAACGGAAACAGTTATGGAATGGCATGCGGCACAGAAAATAATGCCAAAATTATCGTTATACACAGTAGCGGTAATGCAAAAAGTGGTACAATTACATCGGGAACTGGTATAGCGAGAGCATCGTCAGCATGGCCGGACGTTTTTGATGCAAGCTTGTCAGGTACGACATTTTGGTACCAAAATGAAGCAATATGGAGAGCTGATGGTAATAATTGGTAAGAAAGACGGGGATGCAAGGAATGAAACGAAAGCAATGGTGTCTCATTCTTCTCCTGGGAAGCCTTCTGTTATCGTCCTGTGGCACTACAGCCATAGGACAGATCACAGAGGAGGCAACTGTCACGGAGGCTGTGACCACCGCAGAGACGGAGGTTCCGGACCAGACCGCGGGCGAACAGACACCTGTCCGCATCGCCATTTTGGACTCCGGTATCTCCACTGCGGCGATCGATCCCGAATATCTCGAAGGGGGCTTGAACAGAATCAAGCCCCTTTCTGATACGGAGGATACGATAGGGCATGGTACGGCGGTGGCATCCATCATTGTGGGAAGTGAGTCTGCCGGGGTGGAAGGGATCTGCCCGCAGGCAGTGCTGATCCCGCTGGTGTATTGTGCGGCGGATTACCTGGGGAGAACTGAGAATGCGGATGCGGTAATGGTGGGAGAGATGATCAGAGAGGCGGTGGACACGTTTCACTGCGATATTATCAATATCAGCTCGGTGTCCACCACAGATGACAGTTCCCTGCGGGAAGCCGTGGAATATGCGCTGGAGCAGGGAGTGATCGTGATTACCTGCGCGGGGAATGCGAACCTCACAGCCCCGGACGCTATTTATTATCCGGGAGCGTACGACGGAGTAATCTGCGTCGGGAGCGTGAATGCAGAGGGGCAGGTCTCTGATTTTTCCCAAAGAGGAGAGGATGTCGACTTTGTGGCACCGGGGGAAGACCTTCCAGCCGCAACTATAGATGGAGAATTGACATCTGTGACGGGGACATCCTTCGCGGCGGCGTATGTGACCGGTATGGTCGCAGAGATCCTGACACAACAGCCGGACCTGCGCGAGCATCCGGAGAACATACGGGCGACCGTAATGGAACTTTTAAAACAACGTGCGGAAGACAGCGGCGAACAGGGCTGGGATGAAGCTTCCGGCTGGGGATGCTTAAGCGTTAAAAGCAACTGAATTCCAAACAGTTGCTTTTTTCTTGCAAAAATGCGACAATATAAGATACAGCATTTATTGCGTGAGAATAAGGAGAAAGCTATGTATATTATCGCAGGGCTGGGGAATCCAGGCAAAGAATATGAAAATACAAGACATAATATCGGTTTTGATGTCATAGACAGATTAGCAGAAGAAGAAAATATCGCCGTCATGGAGAGCAAGCATAAGGCACTGATCGGCAAGGGCTATGTGGCAGGGCAGAAGGTGATCCTGGCAAAGCCCCAGACCTTCATGAACCTGAGCGGAGAGAGCATTCGGGAGATCGTAGACTATTATAAGGTGGACGATACGACAGAACTGATCGTGATCTCTGACGACATCAGTCTGGATGTGGGACAGATCCGCATCCGCAAAAAGGGCAGCGCCGGCGGGCATAATGGACTCAAGAATATTATCAAGATGTTAGGGCATGATACTTTTACCCGCGTGCGTATGGGTGTGGGTGAGAAACCGAAGAATTATGACCTGGCAGATTATGTATTGGGACATTTCCCCTCGGAAGAACGCACCGTTATGGATGAAGCGACGAAGACCGCCACAGAAGCGATCCGCATGATCATCACCGAGAGCGCGGATGCAGCCATGAACCATTTTAACAGTAAGAAAGCGTAACGGTCATTAAATTTAAGAGGAAAAAGAAATGCAGGCACTACTTGCGCCATTGAAAGAACTGGCGGAATATGATGAGATCCGTAAAAGCGTCAGACAGGGAAAGGGAACCATCGCTCTGTCCGGCTGCGTGGACTCACAGAAACTTCATATGATCTACGGACTCAGCGATGGCCTGAAATACAAGGTCATCGTTACTTATAATGACTTAAAAGCCAAAGAGATCTACGAGGAATATCGGTTTTATGACAGAAATGTTATGCTGTATCCGGCAAAGGACCTGATCTTTTTCCAGGCAGATATCCACGGCAATCAGCTGGTGCAGGAGCGGATCAAGACCTTGCGCAGAGTCGTGGAGGGCAAGCCAGTCACCATCGTCACCACCTACGCAGCGCTGATGACACCCCAGGTATTGTGGCAGGAGCAGGATATTATCCGCACCGAACGAGGCGGAAGCCTGGATGAGAGCAGCCTGGCATCCAGACTGGTGGCAATGGGATATGAGAAGGCATACCAGGTGGAAAGCC
>ERZ1026878.2013-NODE-2013-length-10698-cov-82.054872_pt1 | contig 10698 bp, 8 predicted proteins | sample MGYA00380169_ERZ1026878 | MGnify/ENA primary metagenome ERZ1026878 (study PRJEB33269, sample SAMEA4719805) | human gut metagenome | biome: human-associated habitat; feature: organic feature; material: feces | place: Cameroon | collected 2013-10 ...
CACCTTTGAAAACTTACACATTCTCGCAAGCAACAGAAAATGCTAAGAGTTATGCTCTGGATGCTTCTATTATTTCGCTGGCAGGCGAAGGTATCACTTACAATCAAATTGAGGAAGACGTCAAGAAGGAATTGGATGCGGGCAAGACTTACATCAATCTCATTCTTGCTCCCGATGCGGATGAAAATACATTTAATGCAATACATTCCGGACTTCAAGAAGCAAACGATGGGAGTATAAACCTTACTTTGATAGGATGTAAGAAGATTCCTTATGAAGTATTTATGCACTGTAAGATGCTGAAATCCATAGCCCTCCCAGATGTTACAGAAATTGAGGGAAAAGCTTTTTCAGGTTGTACAAGACTTCAAAAAGTAGTTTTAGGCAATCTTACAAAAGTATATGGTAAAGCAGGAGAGAAAGGTATCTTTGAGGGTTGCAAAACCAAAGACATCGACTTGGTTTTGTCAAAAGACCAGAAAGTTATGAATGGTGGCGAAACCGAAGGTGGGTATTGTTGGATTGCTGATATTGCTAAAGATTATAGTGGTAGTGGCGAACATAATGGAAGAGTATTCCTCGATTATGACTTCAAGTCTATTACATGTGTCTATCCAGTTCCATAATAAATACAGATTGTTTTAACTCTTAAGCTGGGCAGGAGTATAAGTTGCCCAGCAAACATATCCCCCGCACCTCACGGGAAACGACAAGGGTCTATATGCCACGATGAAAAGGTGGCGTATAGACCCTTCATCGTGTCTTGATACCTGTTGGGTGGATGATATGGCAGTGTGGTGGTTTCGTGCTACCTGTTTTCATGGTTTGAAGTACCTTTGCGTCAATCGTGAGGTGCTCAAACAGAATTTTATTATGAAAACAGAAATGAAAGCATCAAACGAGTGTTTGTACCCTACCGATGTATTCTTGATTAGTTGCGGTATGGGATGCAAGCGAATCACCGTCACTGACATTGCTTATATTGAGGCAAATATAATCATTTTGTAAGCGTTCCTTGATACGCAAAACATTGAGAATCAGTGCAATAAAATCCGTTGATGCACAAAGTTGCCTTTCCGCATTGTTACCTGCTTTGCATAGGTAACTGTGGCTCACGATTTAGTAACTGAACTACTTCAATATTCCTCACTCGCTTGCTTTATGCCGATTTGGCAACTTTGTGCAAATCTACTCATTCCCAACTGTTTACGTTCCAACCTCTCTTATTCTCCTTTGGCTGCTTTAGAGCTTTATGTTAAAACAGTTGACCCTATTACTTTCCATTCCGTGTAATTTTCCTTTGCGGTAAAATTTTCCTTAAAGAGCACAAATGTGCCCCTTGCAGGGCACTATTGTGCCATAAGTAGACATTTTGATAGCATCAGTTTTTTTTAAAATGGAACACGCAAAAACCCTTCACCCTTCATCTATTTGCCCAGAATGCCAATAAACACAGGGGTTTTGAGGCTGATAGGCAAATTTTAACCCTTCATCACCCTTCATTACCCTTCATCTTTTTGCCATTTTTCAGATTTTGGCTGGCTTATAGGGCTTGGCTCATGCTTCTATTACGACCTGTCTTGGGCTTCTATTACGCCCCCGTTAAGGCTTCTATGATGCTTGCTTTGAGGCTCAATTCTCATTAGGATAAGCCTTTCTCCTTCTAATAAATGCTTGTTTTTAGTCTTTTATGACTGCTCAGGATAGAATGTGCAAGGTATAAATGCGGAGCCGCTTACCCAATGAGAATGAAGGGAGATGAAGGGTAATGAAGGGTGATTTTGTCCTCTTCAGCCTCTGAAACCCCGATAAACACAGGGGATTCCAAGGAATTGATGAAGGGTGAAGGGTCTTATGCCAATTCTGTTTCAAAAACAATACGTCGATAACAGAAGTCTTATCGCTTTATGCCTCCTAAATCTACATGAACCCAACAGAGGTAAGTTCTGTCATAGTCAGTGTGCTGCTGTACTACAAAAACGCAAGTACTTGCGATTGCCAACGAAGATACTTGCGATTACTAACAAATTGTGGTGTTGGATCTGTTGTTTGGTGGAAATCTTTTTATTTTGCTTGTTTTAGATGTACGTTGGGGTGAAAACTATGTGTCATAGATAATAAAAGAAAGGAGATTGCGTTTTATAATAAATGGAAAAGACAGAAAAGAACGACAGTTACTCTCATATACTGAAGTATACCGGCATTTTCGGCAGTGTACAGGGGTTGAGTATTCTCATTGGTTTGGTGCGCAATAAGTTTGCGGCCTTGCTTTTGGGAACTACTGGTATGGGACTTGTCTCTCTTTTCAATTCAACCATTAATATGGTGGTTTCGGCTACAAATTTTGGTATTCCTACCAGTGGTGTGCGTGATATCTCAGAACAGTATGATGCTTCCAACGAGCAACTTTCCTCCACCATTCTGCTTATACGCTCATGGTGTTTGTTTGCAGCCTTGTTGGGAATGTTTGTCTGTCTGTTTTTCAGTCCTTTGCTTGATAGCATTACCTTTGTTGACAGAGGACATCATGTGCTTCATTTCATACTTTTGGCTCCAGCTGTAGCATTCCTGATAGTGGCAGGTGGCGAAATGGCTGTGCTGAAGGCCACACGGCAGTTGCGAGCCTTGGCTTTCTCCTCTTTATGCGTAGTCTTTGCTTCTCTTGTCATCTCTGTTCCTATTTATTATATGTGGCGTTATCAGGGAATTGTGGGTGTGCTTGTGTTGCAGTCACTCGCACAGATGTTGCTTTCTCTTCGTTATTCCTCCCGTCATTATCCTTATCGGGTATCTTTTTCTGTCAAGTTCTTAGGGCGTGGCATTCATGTTGTCAAGTTAGGTTTGGCATTTGTTGTTGCCGGGCTCATGAGTTCGGGAGCTGAGTTTTTGATACGCGCGTACATTAATAGAATAGGCGAGTTGTCTGATGTCGGGCTTTTTAATGCCGGCTGGACCTTGGCTATTGTCTATGCGGGCTTGGTGTTCTCAGCGATGGAGGCTGTATGTGTCCTGTTACTCATCGTCATGGAGATTGCAGGCTATCGCTATAAGGGGCTGTTGGGGCTTGGTTTCGGCATAGTTGGAGCTTATCTGATAGAAACTTTGTTTGTGCTGGTGTACAGCCGATGCCTCTATCGTTATGTTCTTTCACGTAAGGGCGTAGGTTTTATTGCCGCGCAGTTGTTGTTTGTTGCTGGAGGCTTGTTGGGAGGATTTATGTGGCAGCCTTCAGTTTTGTATTGGGCTTTTTGTTTTGTTTGGGTTGCTGTCAATGTCATGGTGACCTTGTATTTGTTGAAGACCCAGACTCGGGTTTTTGACAGGTTGCTGAAGAGAAAGGAAAAGTAAACAATCTCTTGTTGTTTGCGATTTTTTGTCATTCGATTTTTTGAATATAAATAAGTTGTTTTTTGCTATCTCAACATAGCAAAATGGAGGGTAAAATGTTGCAAGATGTTACTTTTCCATGAAACAATTGATTTTTTTTGCAACTAAATGCTTGTTATTTCAGATTAATTGTTAATTTTGCGTTTAAATAAAGAGAGCATAGTTATATGACAATAGTCATCGTGTCCATATTGTTGCTGGGATGTCTCCTCATAGCGACGGAGAATATTACCAAGGTGAACCGTGCTGCCGTGGCCATTTTTGCAGGAACGGTGGGATGGGTTTTGTACATTTGTTTTGGTATGGATTTCGTAACCAGTCAGCATGCTTATGATTTTTCGAGCTATCTGCACAGTCAGACTCCTGCCATCCCAGAATCCAGCGCAACAGTCAAGAGCTTTATTTCCCGTTTTGTCTTCCTGCCATATGTAGGAAGAGCTGCAGAGATAGTCTTGTTCCTGTTGGCTACGATGACGATTGTTGAAATTCTCAACAATAATGGTTGTTTCGATTTTATCCGCCAGTTGCTTCGCACCCGTAGCAGCAAGCGTATGATTTGGACACTCTCCGTAGTGACATTCGTTATTTCTGCCAATCTTGACAACTTGACCACCACGGTCATGATGCTTACCATTATGCATGGTATTATTCCCAGTCGCAGACAGCGTATGTTTTATGGCAGCGCCATCTTGCTGTCTGCCAATTGTGGAGGTGCGCTGACTGTTATCGGTAATCCTGAGGGATTGGTGCTGTGGAACGGTGGAGCAGTAACGGCCACCAGTTACTCTATGTCGCTTTTGCTGCCTTGTCTGGCAGCCTGGTTGGTTCCTACTTATCTTATTTCGAGAAGTCTTCCCGAGCGTGTTGACACCGAATGGATAGTCATGCCTTATCGAGGCGATGACACCCGACTCAATGTTTGGCAGCGTCTGCTCATGCTCTTTGTGGGTATTGGCGGACTGTGGTTTATCCCGACCTTCCATAACATCTCCAAGTTGAGTCCTTTCTTGGGGGCTCTGTGTGTGTTGTCGGTCTTGTGGATTGTCAACGAGATTTTCAATCGCAAGCTGATGAACATGGACGCAATGGTCGACCGCCGTACGCCTCGTGTGTTGCAATATGGTGTCATTCAGATGATTCTCTTTGTGATGGGCATCATGTTGGCTGTAGGTGTTGTGAAGGAAACTGGAGCATACGATGAATTGATGAAATACTTGGGCGTTAATGAGAGTCAGCCTTTTGTTTGGTTTCATGGAGTTGCTGCTGGTGTGTTGAGTACGGTACTCGACAATTTCGCGACCGCCATCAACTTCTTCTCGCTTCCTGACGAGATGGGGCAAACAGGCATGGTTTCCGAACTTTCTACCGTCTATAGTTGCAATGGTTTGTATTGGCGTGTCATTGCCTTCTGTGTGATGGCAGGTGGAAACATCCTGGGCATCGGAACAATGAGTGGTTTGGCATTGATGAAGATGGAGCGCATGCATGTAGGTTGGTTCTTCCGTCATGTAGGCTGGAAAGCCCTGGTTGGAGGCGTCATAGGACTCGGGCTCCTATGGTTGATGCAGTAAGAGGGACAACAATAATAAGTTAAGGAGAATATGTCCATATTGGAACGAAATCAATAAAGATTAAATATTATCATAAATAACGTACTACAAATAAAGGTATTTGGTTATGGCAAAGATTAAAACGATTGGTGTACTGACATCTGGTGGAGATGCACCAGGTATGAATGCGGCTATTCGTGCCGTTACTCGCTCGGCCATCTATAATGGCTATACGGTAAAAGGAATTTTTCGTGGATACGACGGATTGATTAATGACGAGATCAAGACTTTTACAACAGAAAATGTAAGTGGTATTATTGGTACGGGTGGAACTATTCTGAAGACAGCCCGTTCTAAGGAATTCATGACTGATGAAGGTCGTCAGAAAGCTTATGAGACCATACAGAAAGAAGAAATCGATGCACTTGTTGTTATCGGTGGAAACGGTTCGCTTACTGGTGCCATGAACCTGGCACGCGACTTTGATATCTGCTGTATTGGTCTTCCCGGAACGATTGACAATGACCTTTATGGTACAGACAATACCATCGGTTATGATACTACCATGAATACGATTGTAGAGTGTGTAGACCGTATACGTGATACTGCTCAGAGCCACGAGCGCATCTTCTTCGTTGAGGTGATGGGTCGTGATGCAGGCTTCCTGGCACAGAACAGTGCGATTGCCAGTGGTGCGGAGGCTGCAATTATTCCTGAAGACTCTACCGATGTCGACCAGTTGGCTCAGTTTATGGAGCGTGGTATTCGTAAATCCAAGAAGAGTTGTATCGTTATCGTATCGGAGAGTCCAAAGTGTGGCGCGCTTTATTATGCAGACCGTGTACGCAAGGAGTTCCCTGAGTTCGATGTGCGCGTTTCTATCTTGGGTCATTTGCAGCGTGGCGGTCGCCCTTCTGCACGCGACCGTATCCTTGCCAGCCGTACAGGCTGTGGAGCTATAGAAGCCATTATGCAGGGACAGAGAAACGTGATGGTAGGTGTAAGAAATAACGAGGTGGTTTATGTTCCTCTGTCAGAAGCCATCCGTTCCGACAAGCCTTTCGACCGCAAGTTGATCAAGGTACTTGACGAGTTGAGCATCTAATCTCAACTCATCACACACCACATGTGGAGGAAATAAAAGAACAACCATTTTATAAAGCAGGAATGTTTCTCCTATATATAATTAAGGTGTAAACCCTGGTTGTCATAGACGACCAAGTTTGGTCACAATAGATGGCAAGCCTTGGTCATAATAGATGGCAAACATTGTTCATCATATACGATGCGACTTGATATGTATAATATAGAGGCAAAACTGTTTTATAAAATGGTTTAAACGGAACTAAAAATGGTTTAAAGACGAATAAAACTTCTCTTTAATTTGGCGTTTCCGCGAATGTTTGTTACTTTTGCATGCAAACTACTTGATGCCATGAGTTTGTACTGAACTTTCATACTCTCGTATGAGTTCCGAACCTTAATAGCACCAAGCAGAATAAAAATAAATATACTAACATTAAAAACAAATAGCTTATGTCACAAATTAACGGACGTATCTCTCAGATTATTGGTCCTGTTATCGACGTTTATTTCGATACCAAGGGCGAGAATCCTGAGAAGGTGCTTCCTAAGATTCACGAAGCTCTGAAGGTGAAACGCCCAGACGGACGTGACCTGGTCATCGAGGTGCAACAGCATATCGGTGAGGACACAGTTCGTTGCGTAGCCATGGACAACACCGACGGCTTGCAGCGTGGACTGGAAGTTGTCTCTACAGGCAACCCAATTCTGATGCCTGCCGGAGAGCAAATCAAGGGCCGTATGATGAATGTCATCGGACAGCCTATTGATGGTATGAAAGAATTGGACATGAAAGGCGCTTATCCTATCCACCGTGCGGCTCCGAAGTTTGATGAGCTCTCTACGCACAAGGAGATGCTTGCCACCGGTATCAAGGTGATCGACTTGCTCGAACCTTACATGAAGGGTGGTAAGATTGGTCTTTTTGGTGGTGCCGGTGTAGGAAAGACTGTGCTTATCATGGAGTTGATAAACAATATTGCCAAGGGACACAACGGCTACTCTGTGTTCGCCGGTGTAGGTGAGCGTACCCGTGAGGGTAATGACTTGATTCGAGATATGCTCGAGTCTGGTGTTATCAAGTATGGCGAGAAGTTCCGCAAGGCCATGGAAGAAGGCAAGTGGGATCTTTCTCTTGTAGACCAGGAAGAACTTGCCAAGAGTCAGGCCACCTTGGTGTATGGCCAGATGAATGAGCCTCCTGGGGCACGTGCTTCTGTGGCACTTTCTGGTTTGACCGTAGCCGAGGAGTTCCGTGATCATGGAGGCAAGAACGGTGAGGCTGCCGATATTATGTTCTTCATCGACAACATCTTCCGTTTCACTCAGGCTGGTTCTGAGGTTTCTGCGCTGTTGGGTCGTATGCCTTCAGCCGTAGGTTATCAGCCAACTTTGGCTTCTGAGATGGGTGCTATGCAAGAGCGAATCACCTCTACAAAGAATGGTTCTATCACCTCAGTACAGGCTGTTTACGTGCCTGCCGATGACTTGACCGACCCTGCTCCTGCTACAACCTTTACTCACCTGGATGCCACCACAGAGCTTTCTCGTAAGATTGCTTCTCTGGGTATCTATCCTGCCGTAGACCCACTGGGTTCTACCTCTCGTATTCTCGACCCGCTGATTGTGGGCAAGGCACACTATGATTGTGCTCAGCGAGTAAAACAGTTGTTGCAGCGTTACAACGAGTTGCAGGACATCATTGCCATCCTTGGTATGGATGAGCTCTCGGATGAGGATAAGCTAACAGTGAACCGTGCTCGCCGAGTACAGCGCTTCCTGAGTCAGCCTTTCACCGTTGCCGAGCAGTTCACCGGTCTGAAGGGTGTGATGGTTCCAATCGAAGAGACTATCAAGGGCTTCAATGCCATCCTCGACGGCGAGGTGGACGATCTGCCAGAGCAGGCGTTCCTCAATGTAGGTACTATCGAGGATGCAAAGGAGAAAGCTAAGCAGTTGCTCGCAGCAGCACAAGGATAATCCTAAAAGGTGAGAAGTGAAGTGTGAAGTATCCAAATGCTATGTCGTTAGAGATTCAGACACGAATCATTTAACGCTTACACTTAACACTTAACATTTAACACTTAACATTTTAAAATATAAGGATTATGTTACAGCTAAAGATAGTTTCTCCCGAAAAGGTAGTTTTCCAAGGTGAGGTAGAAAGCGTATTGGTTCCAGGAACTCTCGGCTCATTCGAGATTCTTAATGACCATGCGCCTATCATCTCTTCGTTAGAAGTGGGAAAGGTGGAATACACCACCAAGGAAGGAAAACAGACAATGAACATCAACGGCGGATTCGTAGAATGCAAGAAAAACGAAGTAAGCCTTTGTGTGGAAGTATAATTTAAAATTAAGAATTAGCAATAAAGCATTAATAATTCTCGATTAGGAATGGAAAAAGAAGAAAAGATGCGCTTGCAAAGCATCAGGCAGGCTGGTATCAAGTACAAGCAGATTTCTCTGTGGCTTACAGCTGCGTTGGCACTTGCCATCCTCTTTGCCTGCAGGGTGTCGGCTCAATGCGATGATATCCTTGCTCAGGTGGTTAAACCTTTGGTAGTGAGTGCAATATTCTCGCTCGTTGCAAGTACAGCTTATGGTGAGGCCTGGAAGGCTGTTGCAAAGTCTTCGCCTGCTAATCTCGCCAAGTTCTATCTGGCAGCTTTGGTCGTCAAGATGGTGGCAGGCACATTGGTGTTTCTCGTCTATGTGCTTACTTGCGACAAGCAGGACATCTTAGGCTTTACCGCTATCTTCGCCCTTTTCTATGTCGTACTTCTCGTGTTCGACTGTATCTACTTTGCACGGGTAGAGAAAAAGAGCCGACTCTCTTAAACGGCTCGGAAACTAACAAGATTAATAAACAAAGTAAGAATTAAAGAATATGAAACATCTCAAGCAATTCCTCTTGATGGCGATGCTGCTCTTCACGCTGGCACCTCTGCAGGTATCGGCCAAGGAAAACATCGACGTGAAAGAGATATTGTGGGGTCATATCAAGGATTCTTATGAATGGCATATCACAAAGGTGGGAGACCATCCCGTAGTGATTCATCTGCCTATCATCGTAAACACCACCACAGGCTGGCACGTGTTCTGCAGCAGCGAATTCTCGGAAGAGAAGGATGCCAATGGAGACCGTCCAGGACCTTTCAACCTGGTGATTAAGAACGCTGATGCGCAGGCGAATCCCAACAAGATAGTAGAGAAGGTGGGAGGCCAGGAGGTTCGTCCGCTTGACATCTCCATCACGAAGACCGTTTGCGTGCTCTTCATCGATGCTATCATCCTGTTGCTCTGTGTCCTGATACCAGCCCGCTGGTGCAGGAAGCACAAGGTGGATGACCCTGCACCAAAGGGATTTGTGGGACTGATGCACATGTTCATCATGTCGGTATATACCGATGTAATTGAGGCCACCCTGGGTAAGGAGGCGCCAAAGTACGCACCATGGTTGCTTACTTGCTTCTTCTTTATCTTCGTGGCGAACATCATGGGTATCGTACCATTCCCTCCAGGTGGTGGTAACCTGACGGGTAATATCGCCTGCACCGTATTCTTCGGTGTAACGACATTCCTGATCACCAACTTCACCGGTACCAAGGAATACTGGAAGGATATCTTCTGGCCGGAGGTACCAACCTGGTTGAAGGTCCCTGTGCCACTGATGCCATTCATCGAGCTCTTCGGAATCTTTACGAAACCGCTGGCTCTGATTATCCGACTCTTCGCCAACATGATGGCGGGTCACGCCATCGCACTTTCGTTTGCGGCTATCATTTTCATCATGTTCAACATCAGTGAGAATGCTATCGCCAACTATGTGGCAGGTACGGGTATGACAATAGTAAGTGTTGCGATGAGCGCCTTTATGATGCTCCTCGAAGTATTGGTAAGCTACATTCAGGCATTGGTATTCACCATGCTGAGTGCAGTATTCATCTCGCTGGCTCACGTAAAGCCTCATGAGGCTGAGCCAGAAATAGTAAAATAGAATTTTAAATAAAGAAAATATTAACAACTTAAATTATTAAGATTATGTTATCACTTTTATTAGCAGCAGAGATTGCAAAGTTGGGTGCCGCAGTAGGCGCAGGTTTGGCCGCTATTGGCGCAGGTATTGGTATCGGTCGCATTGGTGGCCAGGCTATGGACGCTATGGCTCGCCAGCCAGAGAAGATGGGCGACCTCCGTTCTTCTATGATTATCGCAGCTGCGTTGGTTGAGGGTGTTGCGTTCTTCGCTGTCATCATCGCCATCTTGGCAATCGTTATGTAATGATTGCCTGTTGCGGTCCTCGTCTTTAATGTGAGAGACGTACACCTTAATATTAAGACCTATACCTTATATTATAGAGGTTTACACCTTACAGGATAAGAACAGGGACGGGGACTGTAAAGCAATCAGAGTTAGTTAATAATAAAACGTTTAAGTTAAACTTTAACCAGTATATATGGATTTATTGATTCCTGATAGTGGTTTGCTTTTCTGGATGACGTTGGTCTTCCTCATCGTTTTCCTCATCCTCTGGAAGGCAGGATTTCCTGCCATCATTAAGATGGTGAATGATCGTAAGGACTACATCGACGAGAGCTTGCGTAAAGCTCACGAAGCCAATGAGAAGCTTGCCAATATCCAAAAAGAAGGTGAATCCATCTTGCAGGAAGCTCGCG
>ERZ1026878.2014-NODE-2014-length-10692-cov-39.583435_pt1 | contig 10692 bp, 8 predicted proteins | sample MGYA00380169_ERZ1026878 | MGnify/ENA primary metagenome ERZ1026878 (study PRJEB33269, sample SAMEA4719805) | human gut metagenome | biome: human-associated habitat; feature: organic feature; material: feces | place: Cameroon | collected 2013-10 ...
ATGTAACATTATGAAAAATATCAATTATTTAAAAAATTAAATTTTACTTTTTTAAATCATAAATATCTATGATAAGATTGTTTTACAAAGGCATTGAACACATAAATAAGGTATGCCATGAGACAGCCTATAAAACAGTTAAAAACTAAAAAAACAGAAGTAATTACATTAGCTACAGCATGCAAAATGTTAGGAATATCTGAAGCTACAGGTAAAAACTGGCTCAGATTAGGCAAGTTATCAGCTAAAGATACTGAAACAGGCAAGCTTATCTATAAGCATGAAGTAGAGAAACTCCTATTATCTTTGAAAAAAGACGGTAGCAATGTTTTAAAATCAAGACGTAATAAAACAGCTTTAAAGGGTAGAGAGCTTTATGTAAATTACGTCTCAAGAGAATCCCCAAATCATGCAGCTGTCGCTTTATTGGTAAATGGCTTTACAGGTTCTACCACAGCTATTACAGCTTTATTATGTGAATCATTCTTGCAACTTTTAGTTGATGCCAAAAGAATCAAAACAAACTGTACTAAGCAATACTTTAAAGCATACTTAGAAGGCACTTTAGATGCGGATATTTATGATTGGCTGTTACTTGAGCTCATGGATAAAACCTCAAGAAACACTCTGCTGTCAGCTTCAAAGAAGCTGCCTTCCTTTACCTTACATTTTGTTCCTTTTGAAGATACTTTAGGTCTTATCTATCTGTCTTTAATGGAACTGTCTAAAAGAAGGCAGTCAGGTCGTTATTACACTCCTCAGTCTTTAACGGATACTGCTGTAGAAACACTTCAGGTATCTAGAGGTCGTGTGTTCTTGGATCCTTGCTGTGGTTCTGGTAACTTCCTGCTACGTTTATTAAGACGTGGCGCGAGAGTTGAGGACTTGTACGGCTGTGATTTAGACGGTTTTTCAGTTACTTTAGCAAGAATTAACTTTGTTTTATCAGGTAACTGTTCAGATAAAGATACCTTACAAGATCACTTACTAAAGTGCGATACCATTACGTGTAGAAGTCTGCCTCAGGTAGATGTCGTACTAGGAAATCCACCTTGGGGTTCATGTGATGACGAGAAAGTTGTTTCCCGTTATGCAAGAACTTTAATTTGCGCAGAGAAAAAACGCCCATGTTTTGCTGATCTTTTCGTTGAGAGATCATTAAATTTATTAAAAGATGGCGGTATTGTTCAGTTCGTGCTGCCAGAAGCTTTATTAAATGTTGCTTCTCACGAAACCATTAGAGCTTTTATCACCGAGCATGCCCGTGTGCGTTCTGTACGCTATTTAGGTGAAGTTTTCCATGCGGTTCAATGTCCAAGTGTTATCTTAACCTTAGAGAAAACATCATTCAGTAATGCCTCAGGCGATGTGATTGTGAATGTTGGTGACTCTAATTACATTGTTCGACGTCAAAGAAAAGGCGCTGATTTTAATTTTAAAGTTACAGATCAGGAAGCCTTAGTTTTAGACAAGATGGATGATCTTGAGCATTGTGTAAAGTTAAAGGGACATGCAAAATTTGCTTTAGGTATTGTTACTGGTTCTAACAACAATTCTATCTTTAAAGAGAAAATTGAAGGTTCTGAACCTGTATTAAGAGGTCTTGATATTGAGCCTTTTAAAATCAATCTACCAGACAGTTTTATTAAGTATGAAGAAGGCTCTTTCCAGCAGGTAGCTCCAATGGAACTGTACAGAGCTAAAGAAAAATTAGTTTACAGATTTATTGCAAAGTACCCAATTGTAGCTGTAGATACTCACGGTATGTTAACTTTAAACAGCTGCAATTTATTGGTCCCAGAGTTTAAAGACTTATCTGCAACATATTTAGCTGCAGTCTTAAACTCAAGTGCAGTACGTTTCTACTTTGAAAAGAAGTTCCATACCATTAAAATCTTACGTTCTTTATTAGAAGAAGTTCCCGTACCTGTAGCTTCAAAAGAAGATCAGATGTACATAGAGTTTTTAGTAGAAGAGCTAAAAGATGCTGATGAAGTAGCATCAAAAGAGATAATTAAGAAGATTGATAGAAAGATTGCCGAGATCTATGGATTAGGCAAACGTGCCTTAAAACTTATAAGTCAAGTTTAATTGCAAAACCTATCAATTTAATTTAGAATTTTGAAAAATTTTTAGGAGATCTGAACATGTTTAACATGGGTAATATGATGAAGCAGGCGCAAATGATGCAAGAGCGTCTGCAGAAGGCACAGGAAGAAATCGCTAACTTAGAAGTAGTTGGTGAGTCAGGTGCAGGTATGGTAAAGGTAACCATGACAGGTTCACATGAAGTTCGCCGTGTTGAAATTGATGACTCAATTTTTAAAGATGACAAAGAGATCTGTGAAGATCTTTTAGCTGCAGCATACAACGATGCACATCGTCGTATTGAAGAGCAGTCAAAAGAGAAGATGGCGTCTGTAACCGGTGGTATGCAGTTACCTCCAGGCTTAAAGTTACCATTCTAATCATGTCATCTAGTACTCTGCTTGATAACCTAATCGAGTCATTACAGGTCATGCCAGGCGTAGGGCCTGTAAGTGCTACTCGAATTGCTTATTACCTTTTAGACAGAAAACGTCAAGAAGGTTTGAATATGGCTCAAATCATCGAGCAGAGCCTTAAAAACATTTCTTTATGTCCTCATTGCAGAAACTATACAGACGAAGAAAATGAGCCTTGTGAGCTTTGCAAATCAGACAAACGCAGAAGTTCAGGCAGTATCTGTGTAGTAGAAACTCCTACAGATGTTTCTGCAATCGAATCTAGTTCATCTTATTCAGGAAATTATTTCGTACTTCATGGTCATTTAAGCCCATTAGATGGTATTGGACCTAAAGAATTAGGTCTTGATGTGCTTCGTTCAAGATTAGAAACTGAAGATGTCAAAGAATTAATTCTTGCGTTAAGTCAGACTGTGGAAGGTGATGTTACAGCATCATATATTGCAAGTATGGCTAAAAAGTATGGAATTACTGTTTCAAGAATTGCAACAGGAGTGCCTTTAGGCGGAGACTTAGGCTCTGTTGATGGTAATACTCTTGCAATGTCATTTAACTACAGAAGAAATATGTAGTTTGTTTATTGTTGGATCTATTACCTTAAAAGTGGAGCTCCTAAAACAGTGGCTCCACTTGAAATTCTTCTTATCAAGAATTTTATAAAATTACTTACCGAAGAAAGGTCTAATCTTGGTTGCTACAGCTGTTACTGATTCTTCTTTATTGTTTAAATCAATATATTTTTTTGTTTTCCGACGATCGTCAGCTGATGTTCCTACTCTCTTTCTTAAAGTGTTTGGATAGTAGTTATAGAAGAAATATGTAACCTTAGCTATTTGATTTGGTTTAGCGTCAAATCCGTCATATTCGTAGACAAAAGACAGAAGATGTGAACAATCAGCTGAAGGATTTAAATTATTGTCAACTTTATAAACTTCAGTCTGGATGCCTAAGTTGTCAACAGCCTCTTTAATATAATTTGTAAGATGTGAGTGTCTATTATCTTGAATACAAACTTTTGTTATTGGATGTTTATTGATTTCTGCTTGATTTAATTTTGTAGCAGTAGCACAACCAAAGGCATAACTGTAGCCAAAGACATTATTGATATTTGTTTAATTATAAATAATCCTTTTTTTTTGTTTGATAAGAGATTTTTATTGGATACATCCTCGCAGTAAAGTTTAATTGATGTGAAAAAATAAGTGCGTGACTTTATTCAAATCAAGACAACCTATTTTACTATTTTTCAATAGATTGCTTTTTATTCTCTTGAAAACGAATGTCATCATCCCCATATAGTCTTACAGATATTCAGATGCGATAAAGGCATCTTAGACTTATGGAGAATAATTAAAAATGACAGCTACTGTACATGGCTTTCAGACTCAAGTTACTAAACTTTTAGATTTACTTGCAAATTCACTATATTCAAACAAAGAAGTATTCCTACGTGAGCTTATCTCAAATGCATCAGATGCTATTGATAAGTTGCATTTCTTGTCACTTACTAATCAGGATTTAATTAAAGAAGATCCAACTTTTAAGATCCAGATCCGTCCTGATAAAGACGCTAAGACCTTAACTATTACTGATAACGGTATTGGTATGACCTTAGATGAGGCAAACAGTCACTTGGGTACTATTGCAGAGTCTGGTACTGAAGCTTTTATGAAGAATCTAACCGGTGATGCAAAGAAAGACTCTCAGCTAATCGGTCAGTTCGGTGTTGGTTTTTATTCTGCATTCATTGTTGCGGACAAAGTAACTGTAGTATCACGTTCTGTAAATGCAAAGCCAGAAGAGGGAGTTCGCTGGGAATCAGATGGTAATGGTACCTTTACCTCAGAGAACGTAAATGTTCCTTTCCGTGGTACTCAGATCATCCTTCACTTAAAAGACTCAGAAAGTGAATTCCTAGATACTTGGAAACTGCGTGAGTGCATTACTAAGTACTCAGATCATATTTCAACTCCTGTAGAGCTATACGAAGAGAAGTATGAAGCTCCTAAAGATGGTGAGGATAAGGATGAGAAAAAAGAGCCTGAGAAGAAGTTTGAGTATACTCAGGTTAACAATGCTCAGGCTTTATGGACAAGATCTCCAAAAGACATTAAAGCTGAAGAGTACAACGAGTTCTATAAGCATTTAAGTCACGATTATCAGGATCCACTAACCTATGCTCATAACAAGGTTGAAGGTGATCTTGAGTATACCTCATTACTGTACGTTCCAAAGCAGGCTCCATGGGATTTATATAACCGTCAGAACGAGCATGGTCTAAAACTGTACGTTCAGCGTGTATTCATCATGGATAAGGCAGAAGCCTTCTTACCTAACTATTTACGTTTCATCCGTGGTTTGGTTGATACTAATGCACTCCCATTGAACGTATCACGTGAGTTATTACAGGAAACAGCTGTAACTCGTAAGTTAAAGAAAGCTTTAACCAAGCGTGTTCTAACCATGTTAGACAAGTTATCAAAGGATAAAGAGAAATACGCTGAGTTCTACAAGCAGTTTGGTAACGTTCTAAAGGAAGGTCCTGTTGAGGATTATGACAATAAGGATTCTATCTTAAAGTTATTGCGCTTTGCTTCAACTCACAACGAGTCATCTGTTCAGGATGTAAGCTTTGAAGACTACATCTCACGTATGAAGGAAGGTCAGGACAAGATCTACTACATTACAGCTGAGAGCTATGAAGCTGCTGTAAATTCACCTTATCTTGAGAACTTAAAGAATAAGGGAATTGAAGTACTTCTAATGTGGGATCGTGTTGATGAGTGGTTAATGGGCAACATCACTGAGTTCTCAGGTAAAGAGTTCGTTTCAGCAAATTCTCAGGACTTAAAGTTAGGCAAGCTAGCTGACGAAGAGGAAAAGAAGAAGGAGACTGTAGCTCAAGAGAATAAAGATCTAGTAGAGCGTTTCAAGAAAGCTTTAGGTGATAAGGTTAAGGATGTTGTTGTATCAACTCGTCTTATCGATTCTCCTTCATGCGTTATTTCAGATACCAACCGCATGATGACAATGCAGATGCGTCGTTTGCTTGAGGCTAGTGGTCAGAAACTACCTGACGAGAAGTACACTCTTGAGATTAACCCAGAGCACAAGCTAGTTCAAAAGGCTTATGCTGAGGCTGATGAATCAAGATTCTCACAGTGGGCTGACTTAATTTATGAGCAGGCATTACTTGCAGATCAAGGTGCTCTAAAAGATCCAAGCACTTTCGTAAAGGCAATGAATACTCTGCTTTTAGGTTAGAAATTGTTATTTTGGGGCTAATGCTCTTTTTGGTATTAGCTCCTAATTTTAAAGGAGAGCTGATGCTCTCCTTTTTCATATCTTACGCATATATTAAATCCACTCTTACTATTTACATTTCTTAACTTCTCTTTAACAAATTAGCTTAATAAACACATTTTGATTTAACAGACACTACTTAACATAAACGTCGTGCAATGAGCACAGAGTAATAAATTTAAGAGAGTAAAAATGAAAAAGTCATTATTAGCTTTAGCAGTTTTAGCTGCAACAGTTTCAGTAAATGCAGCAACAGTTTATGATAAAGATGGTGTGTCATTAAAGGCAGATGGTCGTGTACAGGCTGTAATTTACAATGGTGCTAACAAGTTAGCAGGTGAAAGCGATTCTACATTACAGAATTCAGCTCGTTTTGGTATCGGTGGTTCTACTAAAGTAGGTATCATTAAGTTAACCGGTTACTCACAGTGGGATATGGCTGATGGCAACTCAAAGGTAGGTAACGGTATTAAAGGTCGTGATCAGTTTGTTCAGGCTGATATTGAGAACTTTGGTGGTTTTAAGGCTGGTCGTTTTAAGGGCGCAATTAACTTTGTTCAGTCTGTAACCGACGTATTTGATGATTACGGCTGCAATGCAATTACAGCAAACGATGAGCGCAACTCAGGTCGTATCGAGTACGCTTTTGCAGCAAACGGTTTTGACTTAAAGTTAGGTTACTTAACTGCAAACGATTCTTATAAGTTAGAGCAGGGATTTAAGGCTCACAAGACTGTAGCTGTTAATGACGGTGCTTCAATTGCAGCCGGTTACACCTTCGATAATGTAGGCTTCGGTCCATTATCAATCCGTGCAGGTTACGAGTTAATCAATGGTCAGAACGACAACCGCTTAAATGAAAATGGTTATGCCGTTTATATGACAGATCTTGATAAAGTTAATACCTATTCAGTAGGTGCTTTATGGGGTGATTTAGCTCAGGGTTTCTACACCGGTTTAGTTTACAACAACCGTACCTTCAAGTTCCGTGAGGCTAACGCTGAAGACTTAAAGACCAAGGGCTTTGAGTGGGTAGTAGCATATACCTTAGAGTGCGGTGTAAGCTTCAGAACTGGTTATAATGTAATTAACTTCAGCCAAGATGGCAAGTATGCTAAGAGCATTGACTACACACAGAAGTCAATTCCTGCTTACATCAACTATCAGGTAACTCCAAACTTCAACGTATGGACAGAAGCTCGCTTTGATTTAACTAACGAAGATGATTTAGCTGGTATTAACAAGGCGGGTATCAATGCTTCTTATTCATCAGATAAGAACTTTGCAAGCTTAGGTGCTCGTTATACCTTCTAATTTAAAAATTGATCTTGATTAGATTGATAATCCCTCATTTCCTGCCAAATGTGGCAGGATTTTTTATTGAAGCCTTACTTTACAAGTCTTGAGGCTCTGCTAAACGCTTTTGAAAAGCCTGACAGACTGAAATAAAGATCAAAATCACCTATCTTAAAATTGACCTCATTTCCTTTTTTGAACAATTTTACTAACTCATCATTTTTACTTTGAGGAACAAAGCATTCATCTAAAGTCTCATCTTCAGCACACTTTGCTTTAAAGTTAATCCTATTTTTATTGTCAACAGCGATAGCCATATCCATTAAGTAGTACCTAGGTTCCATTCCTCTATCAGGTACATCCTTGGTTCTGATAATTTCAATTAGATAAAGATCTGGTGATAAAAAATCAAGAAAGATAGCAACATTATTTTGTGTGTATTTAGAACCAATTCTTGCTGTCTTTTGTCCATCAATTACAAAAGTTCCTGTTATCCATTCTCCATAGCCTTTTTCGTTTGAAAAGGTACCGTTACCAGCTATACATGATTGATGAAGGGCAAAGGTAGCTAAACAGATAAGAGATGACTTTTTTAGTAAATTTGAGATCTTCATAGAGTGAACCTTAATTTCAATATCTAAGATTTTTGTATCTGAAGAAGTAAAAGACAAGAGAGAACGTATGAGTATGAGAGTAGTATCTCAATATTGTCATTGCCTTTCTAATTTTGCAGAGACGCTTAATGCTTCTTTGTAATTGAGAAGTGAATAAATGCGTATATTAGCTCTATAGAGCTAAGTAAGCATCATAATACATGTATGTTAAGATTGATAATCACACATTAACTCAACATAATCTAAGGTGTGATTGTCAGAAAAGTTATTACATGAAGAATTTAGAAAAAGTAAAAAATCTTGCTCAAATGTCGTGATTACCTTCGCACAGCTTAACTCTTTAGGAATACAAAGAAGTGTGTTACAAGAGCTTGTAAAAAGTGGTGAAGTATACAGATATGCTCGAAGCCTTTCTTTTAAAGCCAGTAAACAAAGGTCTTTATTATCTCGTGAAAACTTATCTTTATGCAAGAAATAATAAACCTGCCAATCTAAAAGAAAGGCAGGTTTAGGTATTTATCTAGTTAAGACTTATTATTCCTGAATCTCAGGTAACTTATCTTTAACTTCCTTGTTTACGATGTTGGCAACACAAGAATCTGACCAAACATTTAATGCTGTTTCAATCATATCAATTACAGCATATACAGGAAGAATGATACCCATTAGAGCTACTGGAACATTCATTGATGATACTAATGAAAGTGTTAAGAAGTAGCAGCCCATAGGAACACCAGCGTTACCCACAGCAGCAAAGGTTGCAATAAAGATCCAGGCTACGATAGTACCAAAGCCAATATCAATACCTGCATTCTGTAACAGATAGATAGAGGTGATAAAAATGAATGCTGCGCAACCGTTCATGTTGATGGTGGTGCATATTGGTAATACGAAACGTGAAACTCTCTTGTCTACCTTTAAGTTATCTTCAGCTGAAGCGATAGTAACAGGAAGAGTACCTGCTGATGACTTTGAAAATAAAGCTACAGCTAATGCTGGTAACATACCACGAGCAATCTTTAATGGGTTTAAACCTCTTAAGAGTAGGATTGCAGGTAAGATGATGAACATCTGGATCAAGTTAGAGCTAATTACAACACCAAAGTAAGATGCGATACCACCGATGATTACACCTGCCTCTAACTGAGCTACTAGCTGAGCTGTGAAAGCTAAGATACCGATTGGTAAGATCCTGATTAGCCAGTGAATCAGAACAAATAACAGATCCTGGAAACCAATGATGAAGTTTAGCAGGGTATGTTTTGTCTCTGACTCTGGTAATGAAGAAATACCAAGACCAAAAGCTGCTGCAACCAATAGAATTGATAGAACATTACCTGCAACAAATGGCTGTAACAGGTTGTTAGGAATAATGTTCTGAATGTGCTGTAAGTATGATAAAGACTCATACTGAGATACAGCAGCTGCTGCAGACTCGCTAGGATTGGTTACATTAGCAGGAGCAATATAAGTAAATAAAATTGCACCAACTAAGGCTGCTAAGATAGTAGTTAATAAAGTGTAGAAAATGGTGTGTCCGAAGATAGTACCACCTTTAGAACCTTTAGATAACTTAGCTAAAGTCGAAATTAAGCTTACGGCAATTACAGGAACTGCTACAAAGCTGAATAACCTTGTAAAAATGGTAGCAATGAAGTTAAAGATCTCATTTAAAGAATCATTGCCAACATAACCTAAAATAGCACCTAAGATCAGTGCACCGATGTAAAGAACAGCCGTAATGATTCTGCTCTTCTTGCTAATAGAGGCATAAGCAGTATTAGTTGCCTCATCAATTCTCTGTGAATTTTCTGACATAAATCATCCTATCGTTAAAGTTGTGATGCCGTATGTTTATTAGAAAAGTCTCCGGCATCATTATTATTAGAATTAGTCCTGATGATATAAAGCTGTTGATAAGTATCTGTCACCGTTATCAGGAAGTATAACTACGATGGTTTTCCCTTCATTCTCAGGGCGTTGTGCTAATTGTAAAGCACCTGTTAGGGCTGCACCTGATGAAATACCAATGAATAGACCTTCATTCTGAGCTAATAGACGGCCATTGTTAAAGGCATCCTCGTCCTTAACACCGATGATCTCATCTACAACAGTCTTGTTGTAAACACCTGGAATGAAACCAGCTGAGATACCCTGGATCTTGTGAGGACCAGGCTTACCACCTGAAAGAACAGGGGAAGCTGCTGCTTCTACAGCTACAACTTTAATATCTTTGTTCTTTTCTTTTAAGAATTTGCCTGTACCTGATACTGTACCACCAGAACCTACAGCTGATACAAAAATGTCTACATTACCTTCGGTATCTTTGTAAATCTCAGGACCTGTAGTCTCATAGTGAGCCTTAGAGTTTGCCTGATTTTCAAACTGCTGAGGAATAAAGGTATTTGGTGATGCTTTTGCTAACTCCTGAGCTTTTTCAATAGCACCTTTCATACCTTTAGCGCCTTCGGTTAGAACTAGGTTAGCGCCATAAGCTTTTAAGATATTACGTCTTTCAACTGACATGGTCTCAGGTAAAACTAGAGTAACAGACAGACCGAATGCTGCACCAACTAAAGCTAAACCGATACCAGTATTACCAGATGTAGGCTCGATGATCTTAGTTTCTTTGTTGATTTTGCCTGAATCTAAAGCATCTTTTATCATGTAATAAGCAGCTCTATCTTTTACAGAGCCAGATGGATTCATAGCTTCAAATTTAGCTAAGATCTTTGCTTTTAAGTTTAACTTTTTCTCAAGATTTGATAACTCAACTAATGGGGTATTTCCAATTAGCTCAACAACTGACTTATATACTGCCATATGTGCTACTCCGATTTTATTTACTGAATTCTTTTGATACCGCTAAAGATTGTTTAATCTCTTTTATGTCTATATGAAAACATATAAAAATCAAAAAAAAAATACCTAAAATTGAGTGTCATTAATGTTTGCACCAAAAATGTACATAAATG